>Ga0209186_1000789_pt1 | contig 24584 bp, 18 predicted proteins | sample SidtaG_FD_187426 | JGI IMG/M metagenome (GOLD analysis project Ga0209186, IMG submission 187426) | Marine algal microbial communities from Sidmouth, United Kingdom - Sidmouth_Male2 metaG (SPAdes) (version 2) | ecosystem: Host-associated > Algae > Red algae > Unclassified | place: Sidmouth...
GCTAGGATTTTGTCGGACTTCTGAAGACGCGCCATCCGCTCCTCGATCTGCGCCCCCGGCAAAGCCGCAAGCTCCAAGGTGGTCTCGACGTGTTTGGGCTGTCAAGCAGCGACCAGAGTTCGGCGCGGGACTCTTCCACCAGCTTGCGCGCGCCTCTCATCACAGATCAAGAATGTCCGACAAACTATCACGAATGGATAGTTCAAAGAATCGATCAAAATTTTCGGCTGTAGAGGAAAAAGCGCCAGCTTTGCTTTTACTAATGAATCGCCGAACCTCGACCCACAATAAATTTGGCTTCAGGCTATTTATATAGCCCTGAAATTCCGCATCACTTACGAAAGAGTTAACCAAAGATAGTTCAAATTTCGAAGGTCATCGCACCGACGCCGAACCCGCTACGACGAACAACGGAGTGGTGGCAAGAAAGTAGCCCCGGGTGGAGCGAGGTACAAGCGGAACCCGGGGTAGCTGAGAGGCTTTGTGATACCGACCGGCCTGCCCTTTGAAGAAATTCTTCACGTTGGGTCCGGGCGGAACGACTTCGTGGCTCCGAGGATACATTCCCTGCGATGTTGGGCGGACGCATCATCGGGCCCGCGTCTGGGAATTTGAAAAGTTTGACTCGTTTTGTCGCGAATTGGAGATGTAAGAATCTAATTCTTCGGATTGCCCATGCCCCGTCCTCCTCTGGAACATATAAACCTTCTATCGTCTCTCCACGCGGCACCAGCGGCAGCAAAGGGGAGATGGCCTTAAAGAAGGCTTGTTTTGGGCTTGTGAGCAACAGGAATTTTTCGGCAGAGGCATTCATCGTTTTATTTTTTACCGTAGATCCTATGGATTTCCAACACCCGGCTCCCCTGCGCCATTGCCCCCTGAAAAACAGCACTTGCAAAGCGTTCGTTTCAACTGAAAAGAGGCTCAGAAGACCCACGTCATGCCCAAAAAAAAATCATCCACCTCGAAAAAACTCGGCCGCCGTAAGCGCGCCAAACCAAAGCCCGAACCGCTTGTGATCGGCTGGCGCGAACGCGTGGACCTGCCCGACTGGGACGTCACCGGGCTGCTGGCCAAGGCCGACACCGGCGCGAAATCGAGCGCCATCGACGTGCGTTCGATCGAGGTGCTGCCGGATGAAACCGTGCGTTTTCAAATCGTCCTCTTGCGTACCGACCGGCGCAAAATCAAAACCATCACCGCACCGATCCACCGACGGGTGCGCGTGCGTTCGTCGAACGGCCAAACCGCCGATCGCATCATCGTCCTCACCACCCTCGAAGTCGGCCGGGTGAAAAAGACCATCGAGATCGGACTGGCCTCGCGGTCCACGATGCTCTGCCGCGTGCTGCTTGGCCGCACCGCACTCGGCACCGATTTTGTGGTCGACCCCGCCAACCGTTTCCACTTTGGAGAACCTGCAACATGAACATCGGCATCCTGTCCATCGGACCCAAACTCTACAGCACCAAACGCCTGAAAGAAGCCGCCACCGAACGCGGCCACAGCGCGCGTGTCCTCGACACACGCCGCTTCTCGCTCTCGCTCGAACCCGGCGAGCCTGACCTAAAATATAAAGGCCACCCGCTCGAAGACATCGACGCGATCATCCCGCGCATCGGCGGCTCGCTCGCCTTTTTCGGCACCGCCGTGGTCCGTCAGTTCGAACAAATGGGCGTGTTCTCCGTCTCCGCCAGCACCGCCATCAGCGTGTCGCGCGACAAACTGCGTAGCATGCAGGCGCTCAGCCGACATGACATCAACATTCCCGCCACCACCTTCGTTCACGACCGCGGCGACATCCTACCCGCGATCGAAAAGATCGGCGGCGTGCCGGTAATCATCAAACTGCTCGAAGGCACCCAAGGCATCGGCGTAATCCTTGCCGACGAAATCAAGATGGCCGAAGCGATTATCGAGACCCTCCAATCCACCCGCAACAACATCATCTTGCAAAAGTTCGTCGCCGAAAGTCGCGGCAAGGATGTGCGCGCGTTCGTGGTGGGCGACACGGTTGTGGCCGCGATGCGCCGCGTGGCCAAAGACGGCGGCTTCCGCAGCAACGTACACCGGGGCGGCACCGTCGAGTCGATTCCGATCTCGCCCGAGATCGAACACACCGCCGTGCTCGCAGCAAAAATCCTCGGCCTACGCGTGGCCGGCGTCGACTTGCTTGAGTCCAACGAAGGGCCGATGGTAATGGAGGTGAACAGCTCGCCCGGACTCGAAGGCATCGAACGCGCCACCGGCGTGGATGTCGCTGGCGCGATCATCGAGTACATCGACTCACACCTCCGCTTTGAGGACATCGATTTGCAGCACCGCCTGTCCCTCGCCAAGGGGTACACCGTGGTCGAGGTCACCGTGACCGAAAGCTCCCCCCTGGTAAAACAAACCATCGCCGAGACGGGGATGTCGGACATGGAGATCCGCGTCCTGCACGTCAACCGTGGCGGCCACATCACCCCGGTTCCCGGTGGTGATTTCGAAATTCTGAAAGGCGACATTCTGCTCTGCTACGGCAAGCAGTTGGCGTTGCGCGGTTTTCTGCCGGCGCAGAAGCCGCAGCGTTCGAAGAAGAAGGCGAAGTAATTAGTTATCAGTGATCAGTGATCAGTAATCAGGTCCGAAGGGTCCAGTAGAAGAAATGCCTCGGTCTGAATTGATGATGCCACATTTTTGTCATCACCAAAGCGAACGACTGAACAAAAGTCGACGACAGCCTAACTTATTAAATCGACGACGTATTTCTCGTTGAAACAATCGCCTTATTTGGTGAGCGGAACTCAGAACGAGGTTTTGGCCATGTGCGCGCGGATCAGCGCACGCGCGCGTTCGGCGGCGCGTTGGCGGTCGATCAGATTGGTCTCCGACTTCGCTTCGATGTCCTGCAAAGACACATAGTCCACGCGGGCGTGCGCGATCGTCTCGTCACAGCAATCGGGCGGCACACCAAGATCAATCACATGCAGACGGTGGTCGGCGTCGGCGAGATGCGCGATATAGAGAACCGGGTGAGGCGCCGCAGTCGCCGTGATCACACCGTGAACCCCTTCCAAAAGGTGCGCGAGTTCGTCGAGTCCGCCGCCGAAACCGCCAGCCTCAAGCGCGAGTTGCAGCGCTTTGTCCGGACACCGGCCGGCGACTCGGACGGGGGATTTGCCGCGTTTGCCGAGGTAGCGGATCACGCTGCTGGCGAGCGTCCCCGAACCAATGACTGCGATCGGCGCGCCTTCCGGCACGCGTTCGAGCATCTCGCGCGACGCGAGCCCAGAGAGCGATGTGAGATTCTGGTCAATGCCACTTTCCTTGCGCGCCTTGCGGGCGAGCGCGAGAACGTCTTGAAACATCCGGTCGAGCGCCACCATATTGGCCGTGGCGGTTTTTGAAGAAGGATCAGAAGACGCATTTTGGCACGCGGCGTGAAATTGTTTGTAGGCGCTACGCACCTGGCCCAGCACCTCGAGTTCGCCCAAAATACGGCTTTCAAGCCCCGTGGCGATGCGCACCAAACGCTCAAATGCTTCTGACTTGCTCCAGCGATCATCCACTTCAAACGGGGGCTCGCCCACGCCGAACGCCTCTAAGCGCTGGCATGTATCGAGAACGAGCCACTGTTCGCGACGAAGGCGCTCCACCATAGCGGCGCGGTCTTCAGGTTTATTCGGTGTAATGGCGTATCCGGCGATCTGGTGCATACTTTTAGAACAAAGGTCTTTGCAGATATACGCGCGTCAAACGTTGTCCACAACAGAACGAAGCAAATTGAGTGCGAAAATCTTCAATCAGGACAATCTACGGCCTTCACCGCGATCTTTCACCGTTCAACCGGCCAAATTCCCTTCTTTTTCCACTTGCACTCGAAACGGATCTTCCTAGCTTGCGCCCCTAGTTAGCCCGTCAATTACGGGTGGAAGCGAGCGTCCCACTCCTCCAGTGGGAACAAAGCGGATTGATCCATTAAGGATCCAGAATACCGGAGAAACATACATGAATGACAGCAACGTAACGTTGCCTGACGTCAGCTTGCAAGCGCTGCTGGACGCCGGGCTCCACTTTGGACACCAGACGAAACGCTGGAACCCAAAAATGCTCCCCTACATCTTCGGGGAACGCAACGGCATCTATATTGTCGACCTCACCAAAAGCCTCGAGCAAATCCGTGAGGCCCAAAAGTTCGTCTACGACACCGTGGCCCGTGGCCGCAGCATCCTGTTCGTCGGCACCAAACGCCAAGCGCAAGATCCCATCCGGGACGTCGCCAGCAAACTCAAGCAACCCTACGTCGTCCATCGCTGGCTCGGTGGCATGCTCACCAACAATACCACCATCCGTGGTAGCGTAAAACGCATGCGCCAACTCGCCAAGCAGGAAGAAGACGGCACGCTGGACGCGCTGAGTTCGAAGAAAGAGTCGTCCAAACTCCGCCGCGAATACACCAAACTGAACCGCAACCTGTCCGGCATCGCCGATATGGAAAAAATGCCCGGCGCAATCGTCATCGTTGATGTCACCCGCGAAACCATCGCCGTTGCCGAAGCCAAGCGCCTCGGCATCCCAGTGGTCGCCCTCGTCGACACCAACGCGAATCCGACCGACGTCGAAATTCCGATTCCCGGTAACGACGACGGCTCGCGCGCCATCCAACTCGTGGTCAGCCTGCTCGGTGACACGATCCAGATCGCCCACAACGAGTACGCGCAACGCGCCGCCGAAGAGAACCGCAAACGCGCCCTCGAAGACGCCGAGAAAGAAAAAGCCCGCGCCGTCGCCGAGACCGAACGCAAAGCCGCCGCCGTCGAAGAAGAAGCTGCGCGCCAAAAAGCCGTCGAAGCCGCTCGCCAAAAGGAAGAAGCTTCACAGGCCGAATCCAAACGCAATCTTGAAGCCCAAGTCGCCGCCGAGAAACAAGCCGCGAAAGAAGTCGCCGCCGCCAAGCTCGTCGCAGAGGAAGAAGATGCCCGCAAAGCCGCCGAAGCCGCTGCTGCTGCCGAAGCCGCATCGGAAGCGGCTGCCGCAGGCGCAGGCGCTGCCGCTGCTGGTGCCGCCGCTGCCGGAGTCGTCGCCGCAGGTGCCGCCGCCGCTGGCGCAACCGAAGCAGGTGACGCCGATGCTGAAAAAGCTGCTGCTGCCGAAGCCGAAAAAGCTGCTGCTGCCGAAGCTGAAAAATCTGCTGCTGCCGAAGCTGAAAAAGCTGCCGCCGCCGAAGCCGAAAAAGCTGCTGCTGCCGAAGCCGAAAAAGCTGCCGCCGCCGAAGCCGAAAAAGCCGCTGCTGCCGCCGAAGCTGAGAAGGCCGCTGCTGCGGCGGAAGCCGAGAAAGCGGCTGCCGAAGAACCGGCCGCTCCGGCCGTCGAAAAGCCAGACGCTTCCGTCTATGAAAACGTGCAGAAGGAATTCGAAGGCGAAGCCGTCAAACTCGACGACAACCTTGGCATCCTCTACACCGAAGCCCCGGCCAATGCCGACGATCTCACCAAGATCAGTGGCGTCGGTCCCGTGCTCGCTGAAAAACTCAACGAAAGCGGCGTCTACACCTACAAGCAGATCGCCAACTGGAACGAGTACAACGTCCAAGAGTTCGACAGCCACCTCTCCTTCCCCGGTCGCATCGGCCGCGAAGAATGGATCAAACAGGCCAAAGAACTGGTTGCCCAAAGTGGTTCCTCCGACAGCGCTGGCGCTTCCTCCGACGCCGAACCCGCGGCCGAAGAAGTCGCCAAGCAGTTCGAAGGCGAGTCGGTCAAAGTCGACGAAAAACTCGGTGTGCTCTACACCGAAGCCCCCGCCGATGCCGACGACCTCACGCAACTCAGCGGCGTCGGCCCCAAACTCAGCGAGAAACTCAACGAGTTCGGCGTCTACAAGATCAAACAAATTGCCAACTGGTCCCGGGCCAACGTCGAAGAGTTCGACGAACAGCTCTCCTTCCCCGGTCGCATCGACCGCGAAGAGTGGATCAAACAAGCCAAGGCTCACGAAGCCGGTAAATAGGCCGCCAAATAGGAGAAAGAACATGGCTATTAGTGCACAAGATGTAAAAAAACTACGCGATGCCACCGGCATCGGATTCGGCGACTGCAAAAAAGCGCTCGAAGAAAGCGGCGGCGATATTGACGGCGCAATCAAATACCTCCGCGAACGCGGCGCGATCAAGTCGGCCAAAATGGCCGGACGCGAAGCTAAGGAAGGCCTGCTGGCCGCCGCCGTCTCCGACGACGGCAAAACCGGCTCCGTGGTCGAGATGAACTGTGAGACCGACTTCGTCGCCAAGAACGACTCGTTCAAAAGCTTCGTCGCCGAACTCGCAGTCCGCGGACTCGAACACGCCGACGGCGAACTCGCCGCCGCCGCCGAAGAAGACCGCCAAGCCAAAATCCACGAACTCGGCGAAAACATGGTCGTCGGTGGCAACACCCGCTACGTCGTCGAAGGTGACGGCAAAGTGGCCACCTACATCCACCCGCCCGGAAAAATCGGCGTGATGGTCGAGTTCAAAGGTACCCCCGGCGACTCGTTCGACGCGGTGGCCAAAGGCGTGTGCATGCACATCGCCGCCAACAGCCCGCGCTTCCTTGCCCCCGGCGATGTCGACGAAGAAACCGTCAACGCCGAGAAGGAAATCTACGCCAAGCAGATGGAAGGTAAACCCGCCGACCTCATCGAGAAAATCCTCGGTGGCAAAATGAAGAAATTCTTCAGCGAGATCTGCCTGGTCGAACAAGACTACGTGATGGACACCGACAAAACCGTCGGCGAAATCGTCAAAACCGCCGGCGACGTTGAAATCGTCCGCTTCCTGCGCCTGCAAATCGGCGCCTAAGCGGCAGTTAAACGAACCAACAAACGGGAACGTTGTTCCTGCGGATAGCGCCCTCCAATTGGAGGGCGTTTTTCGTTCCGTTCGCCCACCATCGCCGCATACACTCGGCAACAGAAAAACGGAGAACCATATGAAAGCTGTCGCATATAAAATTGCCGGTCCGATCGACCGTGAAAACGCCCTGCACGATATCACCCTCGACACCCCGACCGCAGCAGGCCGCGATCTGCTCGTCCGCATCAAGGCAGTCTCGGTCAACCCAGTCGACGTGAAACTGCGCGGCGGCAATCCACCGGAAGGCGAACACGGCATTCTCGGTTATGATGCTTGCGGCGTGGTCGAGGCCGTGGGTTTGGAAGTGCAGAATTTCAAACCGGGCGACGCCGTGTTCTATGCCGGCGACCTCACCCGGCCCGGCACCAACAGCGAGTTCCATCTGGTCGACGAACGCATCGTCGGTCGCAAACCCGCCAGCCTCAGCGACGCCGAAGCCGCCGCCCTGCCGCTCACCGCCATCACCGCTTGGGAGATGTTGTTCGACCGGCTCAAGGTCAACGACCCCACCGCCGAAGGCAGCAATCTCATCCTCATTATCGGCGGCGCTGGCGGCGTGGGCTCAATCACCATTCAATTGCTGAAAGCGTTGACCGACATGACCATCATCGCCAGCGCCTCACGTCCGGAGACGCAGGACTGGGTTCGGGAATGTGGTGCGCACCATGTGATCAACCACCGCGAACCGATGCCCGCGCAAATCGAAGCGCTCGGCCTCGGCGCGCCCGGCTTTGTGTTTTCCACGACTCATACCGATTCGCACTTCGACGCGATCAACGAACTGATCGCGCCGCAAGGCCGCTTTGGCCTGATCGACGACCCCGAACAACTCAACATCATGCCGTTCAAACTCAAAGCCGTGTCCACCCATTGGGAACTCATGTTCACCCGTTCGATCTTCGGCACGCCCGATCTGGCCGAACAAGGCAAACTACTCAACGAGCTGTCCCGCCTCGTCGACGAAGGAAAAATCCGCTCCACCCTCACCGAAGTCGCCGGCAAAATCGACGCGGCAACCCTCAGTGCCGTACACGCAAAAATCGAGAGCAACAGCGCGCGCGGCAAAATCGTCCTCGAAGGATTTTAAGTCCGGAGGCTTCGCGGTCGGGCTTTGCAGTTCAAAAGTTGAGATCACGGCCTGACACAATCTCGGTCGACCTCAATCGCCATCGGCGCGGGATCCCCTCCAGGTTTGAAATTTGAGATCCATGAGGTCCAAAATTCCACTTTCCAAGCCCCCTCCCCTTCTGGCAAAATCCAGCCAGTGGATATTCGATTTCCAGACCGGCCCGACATGCCGGATAGCGACGTAATTGTCTGGGGAGGAGAACTTACCGTCTCCAACCTCGTCAACGCCTACCGCCGTGGCATCTTTCCTTGGCCCTACGAAGCCAACGAACCGATCCCATGGTGCTCGCCCGACCCGCGCGCCATCTTGCCGTTCGAAGACTTTCATGTGCCCAAGAGCCTGCAGCGTCTGCTGAAAAACAATCCTTACACGATCACCATCGATAAAGCCTTCCCGCGCGTGATCCGCGCCTGCGCCCGCATCCGCCGCCGCCCCGAACTCGGCACATGGATCTTTGACAGCATGATCAGCGCTTACGAACGGCTCCACCGGGTCGGCGCCGCCCACAGCGTCGAAGTTTGGAACGCCGACGGCGAGTTGGTCGGCGGCCTGTACGGTGTCAGCGTCGACGGCCTGTTTTCCGGCGAAAGCATGTTCCACGTCGAACCCAACACATCCAAAATCGCCATCGTCCACCTCGTCGAACACCTGATGGCGCGCGGACTCGATTGGCTGGATATCCAAGAGCTCTCCCCTCACTTTGAACGCTTTGGCGCCCGACACATCTCTCGTGCCGAATTCATCCTGCTGATTGAGCGAACGCGACGACGCCAACTCGACCTGTTTCACCTGTGATCCCTCCTTGTGTAACCTTTTGCTATCATTGAACGAATAGATCCTTCGAACCCGTCTCAAATATCCAATTTTCGCCAAACCTGGAGCCCCTGACTTATGAAACAATATCTCCTCCCCCTGTTACTCGGCATCGTGGCCGTCGTTTACGGTGCCCTCTATATCACCAAAGAGACCAAGCCGAACCCGGTCGCCCCCACTACCTCCACCCCCGAGGTGGATACCAGCCAGATGGAGTCGATCTCGTCCGAGAACGCCGAACTCAAAGCACGCCTCGCCGAACTCGAACTGCAGGCCAAACGGGATGCCGAAGCGCGCCGCGCCGAAGCGGAAATCGCCGCCATTGCCACGCCCGCCCCCACCGCAACCGCGACCGGACTCCAAGCAGACGCCGAACCCAAAGTCCTCACCGAGCAGGAACGCCAAGCCCAAGCCCTCGGCAAACTCGCCCAGGCGTTCATGCAGAACATGGGCGCCATGGCGACTAATGAGAACAGCAGCGCGCAGCGCGAAGAAATGCGCAGCAACTGGCGCGAAACAATGTCACTCGAAGGCCAACGCCGTGCCGCCGAGCAATACGGCGATTTGCTATCGAAGTTCGATCTCAGCATGGAGGAACGGCAGGAGTTTCTCGCGATACTCGCCAAAAAAGGCGGCGGTCGCGGTGGCTGGGGTCGTTGGGGCGGCGGCGGCGGCGGCGGCGGCGGAGGCCAAGACAAGGAAGCCGTGGAAGGCGAAATCAAAGCGTTTCTCGGCGAGGCAGGGTATGCCGAATACCGCGCGTTTGAAGACACCAAATACGGTCGCGGTAAAGTGGGCGAGTTCGACAAAGTGCTCGGCTCCGGCATGGCGCTCAATGAGGCGCAAAACGACAAAATGGTCGAGCTGTTCGGCGACATGGAGCAATTCGAAAAAGATTTCCGCCGCGATGCCGGCATGGGCCGGATGGGTCGCGGTGCTGAAGAATCCGCAGTCGACCTAGACAAACGCCTCACCGAACTCGAATCGGAGTACAACCAGATTATCACCGACTCTTCTGAGGTGCTTGACGAACGTCAGTTGGAAGCCCTCAGCACGCACCTCGACAACAATCTTAAACGCGCCGAGTCCGGCATCACCATGGCCAACCAGTGGCAACGAAATATGGAGCAAGCATTGCCCGCAGAAGGACGCCAAGAGCTGCAAAAACTGTTTGAAAACATGCGCGGCGGCGGGCGCTGAATCCGTCGGCAACCGGCAGAAATCCCAACAACGACGTGATTTGGCCCCAATTTGACTGCTTTTGAGCCAGAAAAGGCCTATTTTTAGGGGTAAAACCTCTATTCTTGGTTTGCCATCACCCTGCAATACCCTAGGAATTGGTTCTCGTTCTGGGGTATCCAGACGAGACGAACTTTTAAAAACCACTAATGGAATCCTAATTATGGCTACTCCTCCTATCAAAGAAAAGCTGACCAAGAGCCAACTCTACGCCAGCCTCGCCGAATCCACCGGACTCTCCAAAGCCGAGATCACGTCGGTTTTCGACGCCCTTGAAGGCCTCATCGCAGGCAGCGTGCAGAAAAACGGCTTCGGCGAGTTCACCCTCCCCGGCCTGCTCAAAATCAGCACCAAAAACATCCCGGCCAAGCCCGCCCGCAAAGGCGTGCCGAACCCGTTCAAGCCCGGCGAACTGATGGACACGAAAGCCAAACCGGCCACCCGCCAAGTCAAAGTCCGCCCGCTGAAAAAGCTGAAAGACTACGCCATCGGCTAAGCTAGAGATCGCTACACGTTTGCTCCGTTTGGAGCATTCGACGGAAAAGACCGGTCATTCGACCGGTCTTTTTTTTCACTCGCTAAAACGATTCTGCAAATTTACCCGCCTCAATTGACTTTTGCGCGATGGTCGTAGTATTTTTCTACAATGAACAGTGAACTCATAGATCAAATTCTATCACTCGCTCCGAGTGACCGGCTTCAAGTGATCGACCTTATTTACAACAGTTTGGACAAGGCTGATCCTGAGTTGGACCGGGTTTGGGCAGACGAGGCCCAAAGACGATTAGCTGCGATTGAAAAGGGCGAGACGGAACTTATCCCAGTCGAGGATGTGCTCGGGCAACGTCCGTGATCGTTTCTTTCGATCCACTCGCCGCACACGAATTTGAGGATGCGAAATCGTTTTATGATCGTTCACTGGAGGGACTGGGGGAAAGGTTCAGAATGGTGGTTTGGAATGCCATCAGCATCCTCGAAGAATTTCCACAGATCGGAGCGGAGATTCGCCCAGGAGTCAGGCGGATGTTGCTTCGAGAATTTCCCTATAAGCTGATTTATGTGGTCTCTGAGGAGAGCTTACAAGTCCTCGCAGTTGCCCATGCCCATCGAAGGCCTGAGTATTGGATAGACCGCGCTGGAGGCTAAGTTGCGGCATACCGCTACTTCGCCAAATCCAAGCGGGCGTGGTTGTTTTGCAGATCGCTGACCATCAGGCCTTTCCCACGGTTCATCCGGTCCATGTCGCGGAACGCGCCATCCAAGCCGTGAATGCAGGCTAAAACGTCGCCGGTATGGCCCGTTTCCGAGATCGTGTGCATGTTGCGCACCGGGAAACCGCAGGTGGTCGCCGCACTGTCAAACCCGGCCAAGGCCGCCGCCATCGCGTCGGTGCCGGTATCGCGACCGCAGAGATCTTTTTGCAGGGAAATGCCGCGTTTTTTGGTCGCACCTTCGATCAGGGTGTTCAGATATTCGCTGGTGATCGAACCGCAGCCAAGCGTCATGCCCTTGCCCATCGTCAGCGGATTCATATTGCGCGAACCAATGCCCGGCGCGGCTTTGTAATCGTGGTTCACGTCCACGCCGATCAGAATGTCGGGCAGCATTTCGCCCGCCACGGCCGTCGCGCCAAACCGGCCGATTTCCTCGTGGGTGGCAATGGTGAACAGCAAGCGGAGGTTTTTCAGCGGCTTTTTCGCTACGAGGCGCGCGAGTTCGGCGACGGTGAAACAGCCAAGTCCGTTGTCGAGATAGGCGCCGTAAAATGTGTCGTCGGAAAAGCCGCGTTTGATCGGGCGATCGAGAATGATCGTATCGCCGGCGCGGATGCCGAGCTTTTCGATCGCCGCTTTGCAGTTGTCGCCGTTCATTTGCAGTTCGAGATAGATCATCTCTTTGGTGATGCCCTTGGTGCCGGCACGCAGAGCCGAATCGGCAAAATGAATCGCACCAACCGCTTCGATGGTACCGCCCTCGATCACTCGGTAGGTGCCGGGCTTGCGCGGGTCCTCGGAAAACAGTTTCACTTCGTGACCGATCAGAACGCTGGGCAAAAACGAGTCGGTGTTGATCCAAATCTTGCCGTCGTCGCCGATGCTACGCACCTGCATGCGGATTTTGTCGGCGTGGCCGATGATCATCGCCGAGGTCCGGTCGTCCTCGTCTGGGTGCGTGTCGAGCACGATCGAGGCGTTGCCCTTGAACTGGTGAATCCCCCAGGATTTCGGCATGATCGACTCGAAGAACGGTTTGAGAACCCCATAGCTCATCGCGGCTTCGAGCCCGATCGGACTCGGCGCGGCGAGAATCTCCCGCATGAAATCAAATTGTTTTGCCGGCATGGATTTTTCCCACACCTTCTTCGTATTTTTCGCCATGATGGAATCCCGAGGTTTGAGGCGTAGTGATAATCTCGAACCCCGCCGGTTGCAAGGGAGCATTCTCGGTTCGGGTTGCGGGATTCGGTTGCGGGATGCGGGTTGCAGGTTGCGCGATGCGCGATTCGGGTTGCGGGATGCGCGATGCGCGATGCGGGATGCGGGTTGGGCGATGCGCGATTCGCGATGCGGGATGCGGGTTGCGCGATGCGGGATGCGGGACGTGGAATGCGGGATGCGGGTTGCGGCATCTTTGAAATTTGAAATTCGAAATCTGAAATCGACCCAAGCCACCAACCCACCTCTTCGCCTACAGCTTTTCACCTATGGCAAAGGTTTGCCATAGTGTGGCAGAAGTCTGCCATAGTATGGCAAGAGTTTGCCACTCTATGGCAAGAGTTTGCCATACCCCCAAACCACTTAACTAGCGGGTAAAATTCTCGCCGGCTTCAACTTGAACGCCGACAACACGTCCGCCGACGAGAGAGACATTGAGCCGGCCGGGAACAAAGTCGGCGGTGACCGCGAGTGGTTCGTCATCGATTCGAACGTAGCGCCAAACCAGACCCGATGTATTTAAACGCGCTTCGGCTTGGGCCTGCGAGAGCCCGAGCAACTGCGGCGCGAGTTCTTCGCCGATTAACACGGGAAGCGGCTCCGCGCCGTCGCCGATACCATCGTCTGGTTCGACCGGGATCGGCATGTTGTCAGGAGTGTTGTCAGCGTCATCCGAGCGGCACCCGGGCAGCAGGGCAAGCATGCTCGCGGCCAAAAGGCCGAGGAGAAGTTGGGTTCTGAGTTGTCGCATAGGTCACCTTTCATGGTGCCAAGATTCTACAGGAACTCGGGCACTTTGGCGATGGCTTCCGCCACCTTGGACGCGTCCTTGCCACCGGCCTGCGCCTTGTTCGGTTTACCGCCGCCGCCGCCATCGGCGATCTTGGCGACTTGGCCGATGATCTTGCCGGCGTGTACGCCTTTGGCGACGAGGTCTTCAGTTACCGTTGCGACAAAGCTGGCTTTGTCAGATCCGTCGCCACCGAGCACGATCACGCCGCTCGGAACTTTCTGGCGCAGCGTGTCCATCAGGGTGCGCAGTCCGTCCATCCCTTGGCCCGACACGACAGCCGCAAGTACGGGTACGCCGTTGACGTCTTGAAGTTGGCCGACGAGTTCGTCGACTTGACCGAGCGCGGACTTGGCGGACTGCTGCTTGAGCTCGCGTTCGAGCTGTTTGTTTTGCTCGAGCAGCGCGTCGAGACGCGAAGGAATTTCCTCGGCGGGAATGCTAAGGCGCTGGGCGAGTTGTTTGAGAATGCTGGTTTGCTGCACCGTGAGTTCGGTGGCGCCGGTGCCGCAGACGGCTTCGAGTCGACGCACCCCGGCGCTGACCGAGGTCTCGGCGACGATGCGGAAGCCGCCGATGGCACCGGCGCGTTCGACGTGGGTGCCGCCACACAATTCTTTACTGTAACCGCCGATGTCGACCACTCGAACGAGGTCGCCGTACTTCTCGTCGAACACGGCAATGATGTCGCCGCGCTGTTGCACCTCGGCGAAGGGAATCTCTTCGGTGACGATCATGTCGTTGCGCATGATGCAGCGGTTGACGTCGCGTTCGATGCGCGCGAGCTGCTCGGCGCTGAGCGCCTCCGGCCAGGTGAAATCGAAGCGCAGGCGTTCGGGCGTGACCAGCGAACCGGCCTGGCGGATGTCGTCGCTGACGACGTCGCGCAGGGCGTAGTTCATGATGTGGGTGGCACTGTGATGGCGTTCGAGATTGAGACGGCGGTCGGCATTGACCACGGCGCGAACGGTGTCGCCAGCAGCGAAGGTACCGCTCTCGAATTCGCCGATGTGCAGCACGATGCCAGTGGCCGGACGCTGCGTGTCTTCGACGATAAAGGTGGCGCTGTCCGAGGTGATCGAACCGGTGTCGCCTTGTTGGCCGCCGGACTCGGAATAGAACGGCGTCTCTTTAAGCAGCACGTAGCGGCCTTCGCGAACCGCGAGCACTTCGGTCTCGTCTTCGGTTGCGGTGTAGCCGGTGAAGACCGTCGAGATCCCGGCGGCGACAAGGTCGGCGGTGAGGTCGGCGAAGTCGCCGGCCGGGCCTTTGCCGCGTTCGCGGTCTTTGGCTTTCTCTTTGGCGAGGCGGGCCTCAAAGCCCGGTTCGTCGACGGTGAAATCCACGTCCGAAGCCATCAGGCGAGTCATGTCGATTGGGAAGCCGTAGGTGCCGTAGAGTTCGAAGGCTTGATCGCCGTCGATCTCGGATTTGCCGTCGGTTTGGAGTTCGTCGGTCAACTTGGTGAACAGTTTCGAACCGCGTTCGAGGTTGCTGACAAAGCTTTCCTCCTCGGCGTGGATGCGTTGGATAATTTTATCTTTGTTGGCGACAATTTCCGGGAAGGCAACGCCGAGGGTGGCTTCAATTTGCGGGAAAAGTTCGGTGATGAACGGCTTTTCCATGCCGAGTTTGCGACCGTACAATGCGGCGCGGCGAAGGAGGCGGCGCAGCACGTAGCCGCGGCCTTCGTTACTCGGTGTGACGCCGTCGGCGATGGCGGCGGACAGCATGCGGAGGTGGTCGGCGATGACGCGCATGGCGACGCCATACTCGCCTTCGTAGGGTTTGCCGGTGAGTTTTTGCAGCGCCTCGATGTACGGCGTGAACACGTCGGTGTCGTAGTTGGAATCTTTGCCTTGGATGACTGCGACGAGGCGTTCGAAGCCCATGCCGGTGTCGATATGTTTGGAGGGGAGTTCTTCCAGCGAGCCGTCTTGGCGGCGATTGTATTGGATGAAGACGAGGTTCCAGATTTCGATCAGGCTTTCGTAGTCGGCGTTGACCATCTCGGCGGTAGCGTCGGCGTTCGGCGAACGATCGAAGTGGATCTCCGAACAGGGGCCGCAGGGGCCGGTGTCGCCCATCTCCCAGAAGTTGTCTTTCTCGTCGAAGCGCAGGACGCGTGCGGGATCGATGTCGGTGAGTTCTTTCCACATGCCCATGGCCTCGTCGTCGTCTTGGTAGACGGTAACCCAGAGGCGGTCTTTGGGTAGTTCCCAGACTTTCGTCAGCAATTCCCAGGCCCAGGTAATGGCTTCCTTCTTATAGTAGTCGCCGAACGACCAGTTGCCGAGCATCTCGAAGAAGGTGTGGTGATAGGTGTCGCGGCCGACTTCCTCGAGGTCGTTCTGTTTGCCGGACACGCGGATGCACTTCTGCGTGTCGGCGACCCGCGTGGCCTCCGGTTTGGCGGCGCCGAGGAAAATGTCTTTGAACGGCACCATGCCCGCGTTGACGAACATCAGCGTTTTGTCGGACGGAAGATAGACGGGCGCGCTCGGCACAATCTTGTGCTGCTTGCTCGCAAAAAAATCGAGGTAGGACTGGCGGATCTCAGCCGCGGTCATGGTTTTCATCCCGCGTGCTATGTCCGAGTTCGGCGAAAGATCAAGTTTCGGTTCGGGCTTTGGCGACGCGTCCGGCTCCGGCAGGGGTTGTTGTCGGCGAGTTTGTCCGACGTTGCGAAGCCAGCGAGTTCGGCTTCGTCGGCTTCGTCGGCTTCCGAGGCGATGTCGTTAGGTGGCCACGGCTCGGCCCCGAAAGCCCTTCAAGGCGCAGAGTCCGGAACTAGAAGCATGTGGTTTGGGGTGTTTACCGAGGTGGCTTCGATTTGCTTCGATCTGTTCCTCGATAAACGCTGGCGAACCGAAGGCCACACTTTCGGTCAGGAACCGGGCTTTGCAGAGCAGGTATTTCGTCAGCGGAATCTCGCCGCCGTCCTCCCAAGCGGCGATCGCTTCGGCGCGTGAAAAGCCGGGTTTGAGTACGGTGCCGCTGGGGTCTCGTTTGACGATGCCGCGTTCGTGCAACCAGCGTCGATAATGGCCGGAGGCTTTGCGCCACTCCGGGAATTTCTTGGCGAGCGGATCGCGCATGATGTGTCGGATGCCGGCGCGCGCGTCCCTGTTGCCTCCGACCGCGTTCGCGTAACCGCACCAGAGATAATCGACCGGGTCCTCGACGATGCCGGCACGAACCGGGTTGAGGTCGATGTAAGCGGCCATCATGCGGCGGGCGCGTCCGTCTTCGACGAGAACGCTTTTAAAGCGTTCTTCGAACAGGGTCCCTTTGCGTTCGTGCTCTTTGTTGTACCACACGGAAAAGCGTTGCTTCAGATCCTTCACGAACTCGCTCAGGTCATACATCCGGCGGCGTTGCGCATCGAGTTCTTGTTCGGCCAATTGCTCGCCTACCGCCGACATTTCCCGCAACTCCGCGAGTTTTTGTTCGAACCTGTCTTGGCGCTTGTTGCCCCAGATACAAGCCGTTCGACGTAGTACTTCAGCCTCTGGGAGTTCGGGGCGTTCGGGAACGCGAAGCAAGAGATGGAAGTGGTTCCCCATAATGCAGTATGTCAAAATCTGAACCCCAGAAAATGCCGCCTGTCGCCGCATCAAATCCAAAAAGACTCGCTTCGCACGATCTTCACCCAAGGCAAACTGTCGGTCCACGAATCTGGAGATGACATGGTACGAAGATCCGGGGCGTCCAATGAAACGTTTTTTTCTCATGGCTGAATGGAACATGGAGATCATTCAAGTTCAAGCATTAATTTTAGGGCCAGGCACATTTTTAGTCGTTTTTTAGTCGATGCTCACCATGGAGTTGGTTCCTTACGCTGCGTTTGAACGAGGGATCGTGCGGGTGCCCTATTGATAAAAGATGTTTCCAGCGGTCATCTCGCCCTTCTTGATTTTCCGCACCGACCCATCCACGAAAAGGCAGGTGGCGTTCCCTTTCGGGTAGCGGATATGCCCCTCGCTGGTCGCCTCGTCCGTGTCCGGACCCATGTCAATCAGATCGTTCAGATTCGCCGGCGGCGCGCCCCAGATCCCAAAGTTGTCGGCGGCGTAGAAGGCCGCGTTTGCTTGGTTATTGTTCGAGGGGGTCTGGCAACCGTCGGTGAGAAAAACCAAATCGGAATGCCGCGTGACTTGGTCGAACGCGACGCGCTGGCTCGTGACATTGACATTGGGGCAGAGAAGCGGGTTGACGCTGTAGCTGATTGGGAAGGAAACAATTTGGCCCCCGCTGCCCAACACCGTTTGAAACGGCAGCGCGAAGGGTCCGGCGAACATGTTGTCTTCAGATCGGTTATCGCGGTTGTAGATGTAGGGCATGAGATGTTGGGCGTAGGTCCCCTGCCCACCGCCCCAAGCTGGCGGGAAGATGTAGTCGTGATCGGCCAGATAGAGGTACAAGGCCCCGCCAATCTGCTTCATCTCCAGCGCGGACTCGGATTTCTTCGCCGAATTGATCGCGTGGATCGTCGCCGGGGTTAGGATCGCCGCTAGCAGGGCGATCACGGCAATCACCACGAGCAGTTCGATCAGGGTGAAACCGCGGTGGTGTATGGCGGTGGTTCGGCACGGCGAGATTTCAGAACGCATTTTCATTTGATCCGAACATAGGCCATAAAGGTCGAATTGTCAGCAAGTCAACGCCTGCGAGCCCTCCCAAGACTGGAGTTCCTCGGAAAAAAATGAAACTAAATGGGGATTTAGTGTCGTTATAGCTTAAGTTATTGCCACATTATACGCGTCATGAATCTCTACGATCTCAACCTCCCAGACTCGCTCAAAGACAAACTCGATGCCGTCGAACGCCAACTAAAGCGCACTGAAACCGTCGTGGCCCTTTGTGGCGGACTCGTCGCCCTGTTGGTCATGTACTTGATCCTGTTCGGACTGGACCGCGTTTTCGACACACCGGCGGTTCTCCGACACGCCCTCGCCCTCGGTGGCGCCGTGCTCACCGGTCTGTTTCTATTTACCTGGATGCGCCACTGGGTGTTCGCCCGGCGCACCCCGCGCGACATGGCCAAACTGGTGCAACGCCGCCACCGCGTTCTGGGTGACCGCCTGCTGGGCGTCGTCGAACTCGCGGAAGGCGACAACGCCATCGACGGCACCGGTGCCTCCCCCGAACTCGTTCAGGCCGCCATCAACCAAGTCGCTCGCGAAGCGGAGACTATGGAGTTCACCGAGTCCGTCTCGAAACGCGGCAGCCTCGGCTGGGGCGCCGCCTTCGCCGCCCTCGCCCTGCTCGTGCTCGGCCTGTTCATCACCGTGCCCTCCGCCGCCAAGAACGCCTTTGCGCGCATGTTCAATCCCACCGAGGAACGCTTCACCTTCACCAGCGTCCACGATCTTCCCGAACAAATTATCGTGCCGCGTGGCGAACCCATCCGCCTGAAGATCGGCCTCACCGCCGACTCCGAACGCGAACCCGATTTCGCCACCGCGCTGATCCCCGACCAACCGAAAATTTTCGCCACGGTCGAGAACGCCACCGCCGCCTTCGAGATCCCCGAACAACTTCAACCGATCGCGCTTAAAGTGAAGATCGGCGACGACCGCACCACCACCGAACTCGTACCAACCGAACGCCCCACCCTCGGCGAACTCACCGCCAACATCGCCTACCCCGCCTACCTCGAACGCCCGCAGCAAACCATCATCGTTCCCGGCGGCAAAGTGGAGATCCTCGAAGGGGCCTCCTTCCTCCTCAAAGGCGCGCTCACCCCCGACCGCGAAGACGACGGCACCATGGTGCCGCGTGGCATCGAGTCCGCACAAATCGCCGTGCGCCCCGAACGCGGCGTGGTCGAGAAATGGGACGGCCTCAAAATCGAGAAAAGCAGATTCGAAACCGACGAGTTCACCCCCGACCAACTCGTCGGTAAGCGCATCGAGTTCAATTGGACCGATGACAACAAGCTCGCCGCCGAAAACCCCTACGTCGTCCAAGTTCGAACCAAAAAAGACGGCGTGCCGACCATCACCATCGACGGCATTCAAAACCCGATGGCCATCCTCGAAGAAGAAGTTCTCGAACTCGAAATTACCGCCACCGACGACTTCGGACTGCGCGACCTAGTCGTCGACTACTACTCGTTCCACGACCCGGAATCCTCCGGCATTGAAGCGAGCTTCGGCAACGAGATTCTTGCCGAAGGCGCGCCCACCGCCACCATTCTGCCGGCCAACGGCTCGGCCGCCACCTATTCTTGGTCGCCCTTAGTCGAAGGTGTGCCCGAGGGCTCGGCGATCAAGATCGTCGCGAAGACTTCAGACTACTATCCCGGACGCGGCGAAGTCAGCTCGCTAGTCTACGATGTATTCGTTCTCAACCGCGCGCAACATGCCGCGCTCCTGCGCGAGAAGATGGAAGGCCTGCAAGCCGAACTCGAGGAAGTCGCCCGCGACGAAGAACAACTGATCGAGGAGAACGAAGAACTCTCCGAGAACCCAGAAGAGGCCAAGCCCTCCAAACTCGCCAAGCAGGAGTTCGCCGAACGCGCTCAAGCCGAACGGATGAAACGCATGGCCGAAGACGCCAAGGACATCGTCAAAGAGGCGATGAAAAATCCCGACATCGATCCCAAAACCATGTCCGAGTGGAGCGAGATGTCCGAGGACATGAAAAACCTCTCCGAAGAAGAACTCAAAGAAGCCTCCGAGTCCATGAAACAGGCCGGCCAGTCCAAGAGCGACCAAGAGAAGAAAGAGAAGATTGACGAAGCCATCGCGCAACAAAAAGACGCCCTCGAAAAAATGCGCGAGATGGAAAAGAAGGCCAACAAGTCGATCACCAACATGGTCGCTCAGAACTTTGTCAACCGCCTCAAACAACGCGCCAAAGAAGAGAAAGAAATCGGCCAGCGCCTGAAAACCCTCGCCCTTTCCGGCAACGCTGGCGCCAACGCCGAAGACCTCGATGACGACGTTCGCGACGTGCTCGAAGTGCAAGGTGCAAAGCAGCTGATGACCCGCAAACGCGCCAACTACATCGACGCCGACCTTCAAGGCTTCTACAACCGCACCAAAGAAGAGGTCTACAAAGAGATCTTCGAGGAAATGGCCGAACTCGACATGAGCGACAAGCTCGAAGAAATCGCCGATTGGACCGCCAACAACAAACTCTACAAAGCGCTCGGCATGATGCCCACCGGCAACAGCCTCAAGTTCTGGGAAGACAAGTTCACCGAGTGGGCCGGCAAGATCGACGAGGCCACCAAAAACCAAGATCAACCCCCGCAAGACGGTGAACAACAGGAAATGGAAGAAGAACTGCTTGAAATCCTCTACTCCCTGCTGCGTGCCCAAGGCCGCGAAGAAGCCATCCGCAAGAACACCCGCCTGCTCGAAGAAGCCCTCGATGAGAGCCTAGAAGACGAATAAAACCTTGCAGAACCTACTTTAAATCGTACGTTTTTACCAACGGAGAAGACCCATTAACATGAAAACTATTCATACCACGATTCTCACCCCAATTCTTACCATCCTCGCCGCCAGTTTCGCGCTCGCGACCTTGAGTTTCGCTCAAACCGCCGAAACCTACGATAAAGACGCGGAAAAGCTCGGTAAAATCCAGCGCGCCGCCGCCATGGATCTCTCCAAATACGAGAACATGGCCCGCAAATACGACGAGAAACTGGCCGACCTGATCGGCGAAGTCGTCGGCGAAATGAAAAACGTCGAAACCAAACTGTACCGTCCAGACACCGGACAATCCACGGTCAACACCGAAACCTACATCATCGAGCTAATCGAGAAGGCGCAGAAAGAGTGCGCCAGCCAGTGCAAGAAATGCGCCGGGGCCATGGCCGGACTCAAGCCCGGACAAAACCCCGGACCGAACGGCAACCCGATGCTGCAACCGTCCGACATGGCCGGCAAGGCCCACGACGGTGACGGCAAAGGCGAAGCCGCCGACGAACGCAGCATCGACGCCGCTAACGGCCTGAGCGCCGCCGAACTCCCTGAAGAATTCCGCGACATTCTCGAGTCCTACCTCAACGAACTGGAAGACGAGTAACCCCACCGGCCTTCCGGCCACGTTGACCGCTCTTAGTCACCCCCGCGAAGGCCGTTCCCCCAAAAAGGGAGCGGCTTTTTACTACCCTTCTCTTTCCTGCTCCCTCTTTCTTTTTCCTCCCCCGCGAACTCCCTGCGCCCCATGTTCAAACTCTCCGCCATCGGCCTCCTCGCCATCGCCGCCTCCTTCATTCTGGTTACGCCGAACGCCGTTCAGGCCCAGCCCGTCGTCACCGAGTACCTCGGCAACCGCATCCCGACCAAAATCGAGACGCTGTACGTCAAAGGCATCAACTACCTGAAGGACATCCAAACCGACAAAGGATCGTTCGGTAGCGCGCGCTACGGCAACCAGTCCGGCGTCGTCGGCATGGGCGTTCTGGCCATGCTCGCCCACGGTGAAGATCCGAATTTCGGCCCCTACTCCAAAAACATCAGTGCCGGGATCGACTACATCATCACCAACGCCCGCCCCTCCAATGGCTACCTTGGCGAATCGATGTACAACCACGGCTTCGCCACCCTCGCCCTCGCCGAAGCCTACGGTACTGTCGACAACGACAAGATCGGACCCGCCCTGCAGAAGGCGGTCGACATGCTGCTCACATCGCAGGAAAACAACCCCCGTGGTGGTTGGCGCTACTCGCCCGAATCGAGCGACGCCGACTCCACCGTCAGCGGTGCCCAACTAATGGCCCTACTCGCCGCCCGCAATGCCGGCATCGAAATTCCCGACAAGGCAATCGACCGTGCCCTGCAATACATGAAAAGCTGCCAAGACAGCAGCGGCGGCATCGGCTACACCCGCGCCGGCGGCGGCAACTCGCCGCGCACCGCCATCGCGACCACCGTCTTCGGCATTGCCCACAAAAAGGATACGCCCGAGTTCAAGTCGGCCTTCCGTTTTCTCAAACAGTCCGGCTACTCGATGAGCAGCTACCCCTACTATAATCTCTACTACTCCTCACAGGCCTACTTCCACGCCAGCACACTCGAAGGCGGCATGATGAAGGAATGGGCCGTCTGGAACGACCAGAACGTCCGCCAACTCGAACTCAGCCAACTCCCCGACGGCAACTGGGACGGCAGCCACGGCCCCGTCTTCTCTACCAGTGCCGCCCTGCTCTCGCTCGCGTTGAACTACCGCCTCCTGCCCATCTACGAACGCTGATCGCCCCGCCAAAAGGAAGTCCATCATGAAAGTCCTGCACCTGCTCCTCGTCCTCCCCCTGTTCTGCGGCCTGCATCTGTTCGCCCAGGACGCCGCGAAACCAGCCGCTGAAAAAGCCGCTCCCGCCGACGACATTGAAGCGCTCGTCGAACAGCTAAAAAAGGCCTCCGAGGATCCGGGCGACGCCAAGGCCGCGACCGCCATTGCCCAGAAAATCGCCGCTGCCGCCAAGGGCCGCGCCGAACTCGCGGAAAAAGCCGCGCCCGCAGCTGAAGCCCAAAAAGCAGCCGAGGCAAAAAAACCGGCGGGTAAACCCGTGGCCAAAGCGCCTGGCATTAAAATCGAAATCAAAGGCGCGGTAGAAGGCGGAGTGATTGAAATCGACGGCGAGATGCTGAAAGCCGCCCCCGGCAAACCGCTGGTCATCCGTCCCGCCATCGGACGCGCCCAAGCCATCGTGCAAGTCGCCGGCGTGCCGCGCCCGGTCGTCCCGCTTAAAAAAGTGGAACTGAAAAATTTCGTCATGCCCGACGGCTTCCTGCGCGGCCCGAACGACAAAACCTTCATCAACCTCAATGAAGGCGCGCCCGAAGCCGCCCCCAAAGACGAACTCCGGTTCATGGACGGCGGAAAGCTCACCGGCGAATTCCGCGGCATTTCCAAAGACGGCAAGCGCCTGAGCTGGACCAACCAGTACGCCGCCGCTCCGATCGAGTTCGGCATCAACGGCATCGCCTACGCCAAACTGAATCCCGACGAAGACAAGGCCGCCAAACGTGACCTGACCGCCGAGGCCGCAGTGCAGTTCATGAACGGCGACCGGATCGTCGGCAAAATCCTCTCCATGACCGACGAGAAACTCGTGCTCGAAACCTGGTACGCCGGCAAACTCGAGATCGAACGCGCCATGATCAAAGCCGTGAACCCAGTTTCCAGCCGCGCCCTCGTCATGTACGCCGGCCCCGACAGCATTGAAGGCTGGGTCCATGGTCCGAACAACAACGCGTGGCGTGTCCGCGCTGGCGACCTCGAAGCGACCAAGCCCGGATCGATCGGTCTCAACCTGCCCGACGAGCCAGACCGCGTTCGCCTAAAGTTCAAAGCCCGCTGGACCGGCTACACCACCTACAACGTCGCCTTCTGCGCCAGCGACGTCACCGCCGCCGGCGGCAACTATTACAAGATGAGCATCCGCAGCGGTTCATTCACACTCAGCCGCGTGACCGCCGGCGCCAGCCCCAAGAGCCTGTGGAATTTCCACAATTCCCAGTTCAGCAGCAGCCGAGGCAAAGCCGGCTATGTCTACGAGATCCTCTACGACCGGAAAAAGAAAACCTTCACCCTCGTCGTCGACGGCAAGGTCCTCAAACAATGGACCGAAACCGAAAAAGAACTCGTCTCGGAAAAGAACGGCATCTTCTTCTCCTCGGACAACAGCAACTCCTCCGTCAAAATCAGTGAGATTGAAGTCACCCACTGGGACGGCAAAGTGCCGCGTTCCGGCGAGGTCGAGGAACCTGAAGAAGGAATCGACAGCGTCGATCAGGTCTTCTTCGTCAACGGCGACCGTCTGATGGGCACCGTGCAAGGTCTCGACAAGGGCATGCTGCAATTAAAAACCGAGATCGGCGATGTCCCGGTTCCAGTGGCCAACGTGATCGAGATCGGCTTCGCCGAGGAAAACATCGAACAAGCCCGGCGCAATCTGGGCGACATCCGCGCCACCTTCGCCGGCATCTACCGCAGCGCCATCACCGTCAAACTGCTCGGCATGGCCGATGGAAAAGTTCGCGGCTACAGTGAACATTTCGGCGAGATCGAAATGCCCATGGACGTCTTCAGCCGCATCGAATTTAATATCTACGATGCGAAGCTCGAAGAGGAAGACGAAGACCTCTACCCGTTCTAATCCTCCACCTGGAGGGCGATGGGCTCTCGAGCCGATTGCCCGCGTTCGGACGTTAAACCGTGACCCAGCAGTCCTCCGTACCGTGGCGCCAACGGAGCCTGAAGTTCCGAACCAGCATCACCGCCCTATTCCTCGGCTGGCTGGGCTTCGCCGCCATCGTGGTACCAGCAAGCCTGATCCTA
>Ga0209186_1000793_pt1 | contig 24523 bp, 25 predicted proteins | sample SidtaG_FD_187426 | JGI IMG/M metagenome (GOLD analysis project Ga0209186, IMG submission 187426) | Marine algal microbial communities from Sidmouth, United Kingdom - Sidmouth_Male2 metaG (SPAdes) (version 2) | ecosystem: Host-associated > Algae > Red algae > Unclassified | place: Sidmouth...
GAGGCCTCCTCAGAGGCGGATCAAGAGCGGCTGAGCTAAGGCGTCTCGCAGCTTCCGCCACCCAGGAAAAACGCAAGCGGAGATCCCTCGAACAGATCATTACCAGCCTCTAAAGTTTACGCGTATGCGCACCTGCCCTTTTCCCTACCTGATCCAGTTCTCAATCCTCAATCCTTCCACTTTCTTAAACTCTTTTTCATTTCCTGTAACGACTGTGAGATCATGAGCCAATGCCGTTCCAGCGATGAGGTAGTCAATCGAGCCTGTTGGAGAGCCTAGTGCTTCAAGGCTTGCTCTGACTCTAGCGGAAGACTGCATTTCCGTTTCATCAAAAGGGATGATCGAAAATTCCTTTTTAAGATTGTCTAGAGATAGTCGTTTCCGCTCTTTCCACTGAGTAGCCTTAAGGACACCCAGCTCAAGCTCATACAGAGACATCAGAGATACTCCGATGCGCTCCTCCCGGTTCCTTTGAACCACATCCAAAACCCGTACGTTTCCCCTAAGAATGTGAATGCATGTATCTGTATCTAACAAATACATACTACCACTCAATCTTCCGATTATCCTGAGGGCGTTCAGGAATTTCCCAAGCCGGAATGGGCGGGAAGAGTTCTTTTAGGTCTTTTCTCTTTCGGAAAATGACAATTTCCCCCTCTCTTTCCTCAATAAAGACTTCTCCTTCAGGAAGGGCAAAATCCTTCGGCAAACGAACTGCCATAGAATTTCCATTTTTAAAGACCCGTGTCGTAGTCATGACTACGGATTATACACACAGGGCGTGTGTATGTAAAGAGGGAAGAATTCAGAGTGCGAATCAGGACGCAGATAAACGGGCAAGGTCGATCGCAATGGCGCACCGAGAATTGTGGATTAGCGTCTTCCTCGATGTGGCAAAAGCCGGCTGAAGCTGAGTAGAAAAGGGTCTCCGCATCCGTGGTGCCACCTCCAGTAAGATTACGATTAAGACGGCCGTTGCGCTCTTAACCACGTGCCAATCAGGTCGGTTCCTTAACGACGCTTCCAAACCGCCTTCGCAGTCAAAGACTCCCGCGAGATCCGTTCTTCGTCCAAAATCGCCGTCACTTCATCAGAGACTCGATAGTCGTTGTCCAGTTGTCCGAAGCTATAAGAGCTTCTGGGGCGCGTTCGGGAACAGAACCGATGCCTCCAGACCCGTTGTCTTGAAACGATCACCGAGCCCGGCCTCTATCTTATCGGGTGGCCAAAGACCTCACTTGGCGCCGCGAGTCGCTTTTCCGTCCCACTGCTCAAGGAGGCCTGTATCCACATCTGCCTCGTCAAAGACTGAATCTAGTAGCCCCGATTTCGAGTCCGCTTCGATCTTGCCATCCCATTTCTTAGCTCCCAATTCATCGAGAAATCTGCGAACCTGCGCAAGGTCTTCGGCGGGGAGCTTTTCAATCGCCTCCTGAATCTCGACTGACGTTTTCACCACTTAATATAGTAGCATCTCAATCGAACCCAACCTCGAATTCCTTCACCAACCCCACACGAACCTTCACTCCTAGGTAGCCATCAGAATAAATTTCCATTTCAAAATTGTTGCATAACCATTTTATCGTAGTGCAACTTCGAGGAACTTCTTCCCGAGCTGAAAACGGAGAAGAGCGAAGGCCCTTCCAGTTCTGCTTGCGCGCGGTTCTCCACTCCACCAAGTAGAAACCGAGAACAACCTTATGAGTAGCGATCTTCCAAAACTCCCTACTCCAGAAGATTGGTGGGCCAAAACCGATGGTAAGGACCAGATGTCCTGTTCGTTGCTGGAGCACTCTGTCCATGCCTGGGCGGTGGCTAGTCTTATCGAGAAAAACCTTGGTGGAGTCACCGCCCTCCCGCAATCTTTGCTTCCGTGGGCAGCGGCTGTTCATGACATTGGCAAGCTCTCACCAGGATTCGCCGTGAAGTGTCAGGGGTGGCTCCGAACGCAAGGACTGGAACAGCTTGCGGCCAGCGAGGGCTGGAGAGAGAAGCAAGGGAATCACGGACTGACATCCGGCCAGTTCCTCGCCCAGGCCAAGCTCCTCGAATTGAGCCCGCCGTTTCGCGCGCCATCGAAACTCTTGCGGCTCATCGCCGGTCACCACGGCAGGATCGCTGACAGTTCGGCCTTCACCGACAGCCAGTGGGACTCGCTCCGTCGCAACCAGATGCATGAATTGCGAAGTTCCTTGTGGGACCTGTTGTGCAACAACCTCGGCATTGCCGGAGGTCCACCGACGATTGCTGAGAACATTTCCAATGCGGAGCTATTTTCGCTCGGTGGATGGCTGACGATTTCCGACTGGATGGCGTCCGACGAACGTCACTTTTCCGCAGGATGCGATGCCCCGATATCCGCGTCGCTTGCGCTGCAGTCTGCGGACGGATTTTGCGCGAAACCTGTTCCGAATCGTTCTTTCTCCGACCTATTCGGCAAGAACTCTCCCCGTCCTCTACAGCAGTTGGCTCATGATGCCTGCACTGGTCCGGGGCTCTACATCCTCGAAGCGTCGATGGGAGAAGGGAAGACAGAGGCCGCGCTTTGGATGGCGCAGAAGCTTATGGCTGCAGGACATGCCAGAGGTGTCTACTTTGCCCTACCGACCCAAGTCACCAGCAACGCCATCCATTTTGACCGGGTGCTACCGTTCGTTGAGGCAGGATTCGAAACAAGCGAGGCAACCGCAGTCACTCGTCTGTCTCATTCCAATGCCTGGCTTTTGCGGAATTCCTATCGCTCATCGGCCAACGGAACCACTGAAGCCTATACAGCCGAATCGTGGTTCAACGGTCCCAAGCGCGCCTTCCTCGCGCCTTTCGGTGCGGGGACAGTCGATCAAGCTCTGTTAGGCGTTCTACCGGTGAAGCACTTCTTCGTGAGGCTGGCAGGACTCTCGGGAAAAGTGGTCATCCTCGACGAGATCCACTCCTACGACACCTATACCGGCACTCTCATTGGAAAGCTATTGAGCCATCTCCGATCACTCAACTGCACTGTCATTGTCCTCTCCGCCACGCTCACGAACAAACTACGACAGAGCCTAGTGGAAAGCTGGACGGAGGATTCCTGTTCCACTACCGCCTTAGCAGGCTCCTTGCCCCCCGGCCATGTTCGCCTCTCGGCGATCTCAGGAAAACAGGCCCCCCTGCTTCATAGTTGCCGACCAACGGGAGAACGAGCAGTCGCCCTGCGCTTTCACGAGCAGGATGTCACAGCCGTCGTCGCTGAGATCCAAAGCCGTATTGAAAACGGCCAGCGGGTTTTGTGGATTCGCAATACCGTCGATAACGCTCTTGAGGCCGCCCACCTGCTCGGCAGCAAAGGCGTAGGTCTGCTTCACTCACGATTTACCTACGATGATCGCATCGAGAACGAATCCGTATGGCTCGCTAAGCTGAAGCCCGGTCGAGGCGCCGGAAAGGGATGCGTCCTCGTCGCAACGCAAGTGGCCGAACAAAGTCTCGACCTAGACGCCGATTTTCTCGTTTGCGATCTCTGCCCGATCGACCTTCTCCTACAACGTCTCGGTCGGCTCTGGCGCCACGGCAATCGGACCTGGAGGCCCAGCGGTTGTGAGCGGGCGGAAGCTTGGATTCATGGCCCACTTCCAACGGGGTCCGTTGATCCCGACGAGCAGCTCTTCGAGTCGTTCAAGGCCTTGAGCATAGTCTATCCCAGCTACCATCTTCTCCGAACACTGGAAACCCTCATCGACCGAGACCAGATCCGTCTTCCAGAGGACATTTCGGATCTGTTGGAGAGCACATTCCAAGAACGACCGAGCGAGCCCTCTGTTGCCCACGAGGAAGCACTGCAAGAGCTGCAGGAAAAAGAGCAGGATGCCGAGAACCTCGCCACATTGATTTCCAACGTCTGGCGTAGGCCCACTTCCAATACGGATGACGAGGAACGCGCCCAGACAAGACTGATCCGGTTCCCCACCCAACCTCTTGTGCTCCTTGCCAAAGCCCATCGCGACAAGCGCGAACCCTTGGCATTCCTAAATGGCCAGACCGCAAGCGTGCCCATCCCAGGTGATCACAAAGCCCGACTTTGCTTTGCTGAGGCGGTGCATCGTAACACCGTTAAGATTCCGATTTGGCTACTCCGGAACCAACCTGAGTGGTTTCCTGAGGAATGTCAGGCAGGATCTTTCGAACGAACGGCCTTCGGGGTTTTGAACCAAGATGGGAGCGTGAGCCCGGGTAGTGACTCCAGTGATGAGGATGGGAACGATCGCTTTCTCACTTATCACAACAGCCGCGGGCTTTCCATCCTACCCCACCTGCGCCCCAAACTGGTAACCCACTGGGAAACGCTCTGCGCAGAGCACGAGGAAGAGTGGGCCTGGTAACATAGCCCCTTACCGCCCCCAGATGATGAAGCTAGGAAAGCTTCTGAGGCGCGTTCGGGAAGAGGGGCGACGAATTCTGCTCCTCTTCGGCAACAAAGAAGGCCAGCTCCCCAGCTTCATTGCAGATCCATACTTCCTTGGCTCCGGCGCTGAAATAGAGCTTCCGTTTGAATTCCATTTCGGACTTCGAGTTCGAGGGTGACTGAATTTCGATGCACACCTCTGGAGCTACCGAATAGGGAGTTTCCGAACCGTGGGCTTGCCAGAACTCTTCTGACAGCCAGGCTACATCGGCAACCTTGGTCCCGTCCTCAGTGTCCACGGAGCATTCCGAAACGACGCGGCTACCGTCATTTCCCTGATTTATCAGCAGGCAACTCAGCTTCGCTTGGAGGAAGCCATGATGATTGGAAGCCGGACTCATCAGGATCTGTCCAAAGCGGTTGGTTTCAATCTTGAAGGGCAGATCTCGTAAATCATCATGCTCGCAGACTTGTTCCCAGGTCATTTCCTAATCTAACCCAATGAATTGGGCGCGTCCATCCCCACGCGGGTGGGGAAATTGTGCACTTTTGGTTGGTTGTGCATTACTGGGGTATCCCCACAGCGCGGGGTATATTGATTGTGTATTACCTTTGACAATTCATTCCAAGAGCGTTAAGAAGGGGTGCACACGATATGCACCCCTTCTTCGGGGCTAGTAGTGTAACGGTAACACTCGGGTTTGCAACCCCCGCACTATGGGTTCAAATCCCATCTAGTCCACAACTTTAATCCATATGAATCTAACCTCATCACCATGGATTCCCGCCTACAAGGCTGGTGCGCATCAGCATCTGAGCCTTCTCGAAGTCTTCGAGGACTTGGAACAGATCGATGATCTTGATCTGCTCCCCCATGAGCGGATCTCGGTCTACAGCCTTCTTCTGGCGATCGCTCAACAAGCGCTTCGGCAGGAACTTTCGACCTACGAAGGCTGGCTTGGTTGCCGCGATGACATAGGAAAAGCGGCGGTCACCTACCTCCAACAACCGAAGATACGGGCAGGATTTGAGCTATTCGGTGAAGGGCATCGGTTTCTACAAATCCACGGTCACGGAACTCCGGGCATTGCCCCTGTCTCGAAGTTGTCCTTCGTCGATGACGCAGGAACGCTTCTATTTCAGCCCGGACTCGTGGCCGACACGAGGGACCTAAAGGTGCAGGAGGCCGATCTTGCACTGCGAGTTCTGACCTTTCAGAACTACGGAGCTGGTGGGAAGATTGGCGGAAGTGAAATAGCTGCAGGCAAGAAGACCGCGACACCGGTTTCCGCTAAGGCCGGGCCAAGGCGTCACGACAATTCTGTGCATACCTACCTCCGAGGACACACGCTCGGCGAAACGCTTTGGCTGAATCTATTCAGCGAGGAAGCACTGGAAGGAACGAATCTAGGCAGACCCGTTTGGGAGGTAATCGCAGAAACCGGTGCCACCGACATAGCCGATCTCAGCAAGGCTCATCGCAAGGAGCTTACCGAATCCTACCTTGGGCGATTGGTGCCGCTGTCCCGTAGTCTTTGGCTATCCAGTGACCTCAAGTCCACCGAAATTACCATCGCTTTGGACTATGGCGGCTACGCCGAAGGGTTTCTAGATCCCACGCAGACCGAACTGTTGATCGAGCAAAAGAAGAAACCAGCTGTCCGTACCGTACTAGGCTCAGCAAAAGGAGGAACGATCCAGCAAGTCTGGCGGCAAATTCCAGCCATCCTCGTCGCAGAAAAAGACGGAGATCATGGCCGGTCGGCACCGATGGCCATGGCAAACATCCCTGCCTCTGAAGGACAAACAGATCTTTGGCTTGGGTCGCTAGCAGGAAATCAGGCATCGGTCATCGCACTTATCGAATCCAGCTATCGGCTACCGAAGGTTGATCAAAGTGGGAGCCACGAATGGTCCAAGATTTTCCAAGTTGGCATCAACGAAGCCGATAGAAGTCACCAAGCCCTTCGGACTCAAGTCTATCGATGGTGTGTGGCAGCTCAGGGAATTCTGAAAAATGCCAATCCTGAGGCCTTTAAGCGGTTTACTGAAGGCCGCCAAGATCTGGCTACACGCCGCTATTGGGCCAGACTAGAGCGCGCGGTCCAGAATCTGATTGATGATGCGGTCCTTGCCCTAGAGCGACCTGACAAAGCCCTGCCTCGCAGTCGGAAAGAAGACGGCGCGAAGTGGCTTCCTACGGTGTGGTCCAGTGTCGAAATCGCCTTCAATGCGACCTGCCCCTGTCTTACCAACTCGGACGCTCGGGCAGTTGCCATCGTGAGAACTACCATCAAAACCTACCACTCCCCAAAGTTCATGAAGATCGACGCACAGAAGCCAGAACTCAAACTCGGCTGGCTGAAGAAGACTTGCCGCGAGATCAACAACGGTAAGCCCAACTCCCAATTCAATGCAGGGATTCGCGCGGAGCTCCGGCGCGGTCTGCGTCGTAACGAACCATCGCTTGTTCCACTGCTCCAAGCCGCGGGATGGGACTCCGACGAAAGTTCTTTTCAAAAAGATGCCTACCGGATCGTCGCCGCCCTATTTGCCGAACATCCCAACCTAGGAGAACCGAGGAAGAGGGACGATGATAGTGGAGCAGTGGAGCGGATTAATTTCGGGCATGTGTGTCGTCAACTTGCGTTGTCTAAACAGACCACGAAGAATGCCGTCGAGCACCAGTCCAGAGGAAGTGGTTCGGCGAACCCCTTCGTCTCCCGCTTTGAACGACTACTCGCCTGTCGAACTCCTGAGTCGATGATTCCCCACCTCAGCGGAATTTCACGGATGCTCCGTTCAATGGACAAGGCCGAGAAGAAGAACAAGCCGACGATCAATTGGTTTCAGCTTCACCAGGATCTTCTCTGGTGGGAGAAGACTTGGCCTGACTCCGACGGCGTTCGAATGAAATGGGCAACCGCATTTTGGAGCGAGGATCTGAAGAAGACAACCGTAACCGAGACTGAGGAGACCAGCGAATGAGTGGTGCCTACTACGCGGAGGCGATTGTCCCCTTTGATGTCGCTCATACAGCCGAACTATTCAGCCCCTACGACTGGCACCAAGCGGCTTGGAAAGCGTTTGCCCACCACGACCTCAAACACTCTGAGGAACGGGAGAAGACCGCAAACAGCTGTCCGTTTCTCACTCGTTTGGATCCCCTGCCGGGAGCCAAGCATCGATTGCTCCTCGTCTCCGAATACGAACCCAAGCGTCCAGAATTCTGTCCTGAGGCCAACTGGCGATGCCGTCAGGTCTCGACGAGCTACCTCTCGCACCAGAGCTATGATTTTAGCCTCATTGCCAACCCCACGCGCAAGGAACTTGTCTATAGCTCTTCCGGGGAGAGGAAGAAGAACGGGCGACGCGTGCCTATCTTCGACTTGGAAGATTCCGCGGAAGGGAAGCGTGGCCTGCGTTCCTGGATGCACGATCAAGCAGCTCGTTGTGGGTTCGACATTTTGGAAAAACCAGGTCTCGCGATTTCACCACAACCTTGCAAGCCGTTTGTGAAACAACGGAAGGGCCAGTCAAACCGCACCGTCCACCTTCACCGTGTCCGCTTCGACGGAGCACTTTCCGTCCGTGACCCAGAGGCATTTCGTTTCGCCGCACTCAATGGAATCGGACCAGGAAAAAGCTTCGGCCTTGGCCTCCTCGTCCTCATCCCTCAGACCAATTCAAAATAACTCTCAACCACTTCCTTCCATCCTCATGAAACTTCTCGAACTTCATATTCTCCAGTCGTTCCCCGTGACCTGTCTCAATCGGGACGATGCAGGCATGCCAAAAACCGCTGTGTTCGGCGGTGTCACCCGCGCTCGAATCTCCAGCCAATGCCAGAAGCGCGCTATTCGTATGCTAGCAGCATCAGAGCGTGGAGATCTGTTTGGCGGAAAGAGAACCAAGTACATGGTCGCCGATCTCGTCGATGCACTGGGAGAACATGGTCAATCGGACGAGCATCGACTTGAGCTCGCCATTGGTGCCGTAGCAGCTTTCGGGAAATACGACGACAAAAGCACCGGATCGAAAGCCGATTGCAAGATTAAGACTCTCTACTATCTCGCGCCGAACGAGGTCGGAGTCATCGCAGAGAAGCTCGCTGAACTAGCGGAAGAATCTGCTGACGACTGGGCCACACTTGTCGCGGCCGAAGCCGCACTCGCTGATGCGGGAGACAAGCCTTCGAAGGCCATTCAGGACGCACCGAAGAATGCGAAAAAAGCAATCCACGCGGCTGCAAAAAAGGTGGCGGACAAAGCCCTCAAGTCGATTGATAAGGGCACTGCGCTAAAGGACGCCGCTGACATCGCCTTGTTTGGGAGGATGGTGGCTGACAGCCCGGATCTTGGAGTCGATGGCGCCGCCATGTTTTCCCATGCGCTATCGACTCACGAAGCCGAACCCCAGCCGGACTTCTACTCGGCTCTTGATGACGAATTGCGCGAGCGCCTTGATCGAGGTGAGGAAGGTGCACACGCGGGGTCAGGGATGCTAGGTGTGCTCGAGTTTACCACTGCCACCTACTATCGCTATGGCGCGATCAACCTCGATATGCTGTTTGATGAAAAAGAGGGCTACCTTCGGCAGCTCTCAGCAGAGGATCGGCAAGCGGCACTACATGGATTTATCAGTGCCACAGTGAACGCAGTGCCCAACGCGCGGAAGACTGGAATGAACGGGCACTGCCCACCCGCCTATGTCATCGGGGAAGTTCGAGAGAGTGCCGCACCAGTCCAGCTCGTCAACGCCTTCGAGAAGCCGGTTCGTGGCGGGCGCGATGGTATGGTCACCCCATCAATCGATGCTCTCGTTCAGCACCGAAAGAAGATTCATGATGTCTGGAGCCTGGAAGGAGTGGCCCACGCGACTGGGTTTGAAAATTCCGAAAATGAGGACGCCCCTGAACATGTTTCGATGAGCCAATTCGTTACCAACCTCGCTGATGCAAGCCTCGCCAAATAGCACCGATCCTCATCTGGGACTCGATCCAGAAGCTACGACGGTTCCCTTGGTTTTCGATGCCCCTCTCCAGTCTTGGGGGCATCAGGATCTGTTCACCCGCCGAAACACCTTGCCGTTCCCAACCCAAAGCGCTGTCGTTGGGATGATTGCTGCGGCGATGCACCTGGCACGAGGCAGTGTCGACGAGGGCGACCGACTTCCTGACCTAAATGCCGTCCGTATGATGGCTTGTCGGCTTGGGCAAAAAGGCAATCGGAGGAGCGTCACCCTTCTCACCGACTACCACACCGTCATGGGGGCTCGGACAGCGTCTGGAAAGACCAAGCCGACCGAGCTGACCAATCGCGATTATTTACTAGATTCGAAGTTCATCGTCCTACTTCAGGGCACCGACTCGGTCCTCGTGGAGATCGTCCGTGCACTCAGATCTCCTGCGTGGGGAGTCTGGTTTGGTCGTCGATGTTGTGTTCCGGCGATCCCGATTCTCCCTCCCGGAGAACTTCCCTGCCCTGACGCCTTGAGTGCGTGGAACCAAGTCAGGAACGTCTATTCGGAGTTCGTTGCATCCGATATCCCAGCGAGTTGGGAAGGATGCGAGAGAATGGTGACGGCTACCGACTTTGATAGTGCCGACGAGACACTCCAGGACGTTCCGCTGTCGTTCGGTTTTTCCCAAAAATCCTATGGAACGAGGCGGGCCCGAAGATACTCGCCCAAGTCCAAGGTCAGCGTAGAAGAAACCGTCGAGAGCCCACTCGATTTCCTACCCGATAGTTCGGAATGATCTTCCAACGCCCACCACTCGACACCTTGGCGATGGCGAAGGACCGATGGACGCCGCTGTATTTGGAGCACGGGCGGCTGGTTGTCGATGACTCGTCGATCAAGTGGCTCTCTGCCCAAGGGGATGTGGTGGCGATTCCGGCGGCGACGTTGTCGGCTCTGATTATCGGGCCGGGGACTAACGTTTCCCATGCGGCGATCAAGGCATTGGCTGACTGCAATACGCCGACCTTCTGGATGGGCGAGGATGGCTTGCGGTTCTACTCCTTCGGCATCACGCCCAACCATGCCAACTCGATGGCCCGCAAGCACGCCACCATCTGGGCCAACAAGGAACAGCACGACGAGGTAGCCCGAAGGATGTTCCGGTTCCGGTTCGAGGATGTCGAGGTCGACTCGGCTAGCGTGCAGCAGCTGCGCGGGATGGAAGGCAAGCGAGTCAAACGTGAGTATGCCAGACTCGGAGTAGAGTTCGGTGTGACCTGGAAAGGCCGAAACTACAACCAGCAGAAATGGGAACTGGCCGACGGAATCAACAAGGCGTTGTCAGCCGCCAATAGCAGTCTCTACGCACTGACAGCGGCGGTCTGTTGCTCCATGGGATACCTTCCCCAGTTGGGCTTCGTGCATGATGCTGGCACGCTACCGTTCATCTACGATGTCGCTGATCTCTACAAGCACGAGACCTCTTGGCCAGCAGCCTTTAACGCCATTGCCCAGAACAATAGCGATGACGGCACACTGACTCGGGAGCTGCTAAAACAGCGGATCGAACAGACGAAAATCCTGCAACGGATGCCCCGCGATCTTGCCAAACTCATGGAGTTCGACGGATGACAGTCCTGGTTTGCAACGACACGCCCGATGCCATTCGCGGCATGCTCAAACGCTGGTTCATCGAGCCAAAGCCAAACGTCTTCGTCGGTACCCTGAACACCCGAACCCATGGCAAGGTCATGAGCTACATTCTCCGCCACGCCTCCAGCGACTTCGGTGTCATCGCGATGACCAGCATGCCCAACAGCCAAGGATTCAAAATTGAGCGCTTTGGCCCCGAAGGAAGTAGCGGCAAGCGGATCGGCAGTATTTCTGGCCTCGATCTGGTCATTGAAAAGTGGCGCGACGAAGAAAAGTTTCCGTTTTGATGCGAAAAATGTTATGGAATCTATGGTCCTAAGTCGTTGAAGATTCAGTGTTTTCCCCACCCGCGTGGGGATGGCCCGACTTCACCACGCCATTCGCTATTGAGTCTGCCGTTTTCCCCACCCGCGTGGGGATGGCCCGCACTCCGCTGAACGTTTCGCCGACCTTGGACGGTTTTCCCCACCCGCGTGGGGATGGCCCGTCTGTCGCGTCTCTCGCTACTCGATCGGAGCGGTTTTCCCCACCCGCGTGGGGATGGCCCGCTTCGCTGAGTTCATCGCTGGATAGCGGGCTTGTTTTCCCCACCCGCGTGGGGATGGCCCGGACCAGACGGCAAGCGTCTTCGTCCCACAACCGTTTTCCCCACCCGCGTGGGGATGGCCCGTCGTCCTCACATAGCCCCGATCCCTATTCCAGGTTTTCCCCACCCGCGTGGGGATGGCCCGCAGGCTGCGCGGGCGGCTGTGGATGTGGATCGGTTTTCCCCACCCGCGTGGGGATGGCCCGGTGGGTTGCCATAGCATTGACATGGAATACAAGTTTTCCCCACCCGCGTGGGGATGGCCCGAACCTCGACGCCATCGACCGGATTGCTGATCGGTTTTCCCCACCCGCGTGGGGATGGCCCGGCTGAGAGCGCGTTCGCTGGCAAGGTGCTAGAGTTTTCCCCACCCGCGTGGGGATGGCCCGTGGGCCGCTGAGTATCACGGCTTCGAGTGGGAGTTTTCCCCACCCGCGTGGGGATGGCCCGACTCTGGAGGATGCTATTCTGGGTCATGCTAGGTTTTCCCCACCCGCGTGGGGATGGCCCGCGAATCGACGAGGTCGGAGTCGATGCCGCGTAGTTTTCCCCACCCGCGTGGGGATGGCCCGTCGTTCGCGGAGTTCCAGGTTGGTTGGTTGAGGTTTTCCCCACCCGCGTGGGGATGGCCCGTGGTCAAAATCTACGCCAAAATCTATAACAGCGTTTTCCCCACCCGCGTGGGGATGGCCCGTCATCGTAGCAGTCCCGTGCTTGCGTCTTGGTGTTTTCCCCACCCGCGTGGGGATGGCCCGGCTAGCTGCTGCGGATCAACATCGGTCACAGTGTTTTCCCCACCCGCGTGGGGATGGCCCGCGATCCGCGTAATCGGATGGCACGGCAATCATGTTTTCCCCACCCGCGTGGGGATGGCCCGGCGGCGGGTTGTGTGCTGGCGACCATTTCCCCGTTTTCCCCACCCGCGTGGGGATGGCCCGTCATCGTAGCAGTCCCGTGCTTGCGTCTTGGTGTTTTCCCCACCCGCGTGGGGATGGCCCGGTCCAGCGGGAGGCTAGGACTACGCTCAAGTCGTTTTCCCCACCCGCGTGGGGATGGCCCGCGGGAGCTTGGATGGATCATGCTCCACCGTCCGTTTTCCCCACCCGCGTGGGGATGGCCCGCTCCACCGCCCGGAGAACGTCACGGACTTGCGGTTTTCCCCACCCGCGTGGGGATGGCCCGCGGGTAGAGGACGAATTGATCGAACGTCTGGAGTTTTCCCCACCCGCGTGGGGATGGCCCGTCGAGTATTCGGGAGTCGCCGCCGCCGACGTTGTTTTCCCCACCCGCGTGGGGATGGCCCGCGCCAACCCGTGCGGGTAGCGAGTCGAGTGAAGTTTTCCCCACCCGCGTGGGGATGGCCCGACCCAAGACATCATCTGGGCCGATGAGGCCACGTTTTCCCCACCCGCGTGGGGATGGGCCCCGCTCGACCAACCAAGCTAGCCTACAGGTCATCCCCCAGATTCCAGTCTCATCAACGATCATTCAACCGTTCTCCATCGACAAGGTTCATCCAGCCCTGTCCGTTGCCCCGAGATTCCCCCGACAGCTCATCTGCTTCCCCCCGCTGAGGGGACATTGACTCCCGATTTGGTGACGACTACCGTTCGAGCATGACTAGCTCCATGACAGAGGGGATGGCTGGCCCCGCGACCGATCTCCGTGGCGTCCGCCGTAGGTGCAAGATGGGTGCGCTGGAACGTCATGAGCTGCAGGATTTTTTCGTTGAGACCACCGCAGGACGAGACCCAGAACGTGGACTACGGCATCTTCTGCAGATGAAGTTAGAGGACGAACCGAGCGGCGAACTAAAGCTTCTCGTCTACGGACACGGAGGGTGCGGCAAATCTACTGAACTGGTCAAACTCACAGAGGAAATCAGCGACTCGTTTTTCTGTGTTCCGTTCTCGGTGCAGGATGAGATGAACCTGATCGATATCCGCGCCGAGGACATTGTTCTCATCATGATGGAGCAGCTCGTGAGCTGTGCGGAAAAAGGAGGACTCGAAGTAAAGGAGGCCGATCTGCAACCGATCTACGACTTCTTTGTTGAGACGACGAAGACGGAGGTTGATGGCCGAGAATCCGCAATCGGAGCAACTGGAAACGCAGGTGTAGGAACCGGATTTCTGTCGAGTATCGTGAAGCTTCTCGTAGAGCTAAAATCCGAGATCAAACTCTCCTCGAATCAAAGCGAGACTCGGGTCGAGAAGGTGCGGAAGCGCCCAGGCGAACTCCTTGCTCATGCCCGTATCCTTGTGAACAGCGTAACCAATGCCCTGCCCGAGGGACAGCGACTCCTCATGATCGTAGAGGACTTGGATAAGCTCGACATCGCAAGCGCTCGGAAAGTGTTCATTGAGAATGCCAGTCTTCTCGCGGAGGCTCCGGGGAACATTATCTACACGATTCCGATCTTCACCTTTCATTCGAACGATGCTGGCATCTTGCGGCAGAAGTTCTCGGCGGACATTGCCTTGCCGATGATTAAGCCAATAGGCATGGATTTTCAGCGCGCCGAGGGTTTTGAGATTATTCGCGAGATCTTGCATCGTCGGGTCGATCCCTCTGCCATTGAAGAGGACGCCGTCGATCTTCTGATTGAGAAGACCGGAGGCGTTCTGCAACACGCGTTCGAGGTACTGCACACCGCAGCCTCTATGAATAGTGCCACGGTGCCATTGAAGAAAGAGCACATCGACTTCGGGCTTCAGCGGAAGCGGAACGAATTCTGGTCAGAGATCGCGTTGCCCCGCCCCGCACCAGAAGACGTGACGGAAGAAGACCTCTACGACCGCCTTGTGGAGTATGCTCGCAAGCAGTTGGCTGGAGAGAAAAACCAGCCGGTGACGAACGAGATCAACCAAATCCTCCTCCGCTCCTGCGCCTTGGTGGAATACAATACCCAGCGCTGGCTCGGAGTTCACCCTCTGGTCATCGACAACCTCCGTGAGCTTGGACGGCTCTCCTAATTCTCATGGTGTCGGTGGTGCCGAGTGGGATCTTTTTTGCAATACTCTGCAGGATCCTGTTCAGCAGATCATTGCTGTCGAGGTAGAGTCGATCGCCCAAGCCGAGGAGGTTCTCACTGCAGCAGGGGAACTCATAGATAGAGACAGGAGCCTTGAGGAAGTGCGGTTCCGGCCTGGTTCCGAAGACGCAGGCGACTTCGTCGGACGCCTCGAAACAGCGACGAACCAGCAGCAAGAGGGTGCACTCGTCTTCGCCATAGCAGAGTCCTCCAACAGTGACGAAGAAGGACTCTTTTGGAGAAGACTCAACCTCTTGCGCGAGCGCATCGCCGCCATTCCAGGGCAGGTAATCTTTCTTCTTCTTCCCAGAGACTACCACGAACTCACGGTTCACGCAGACCACCTCAAGCGCTGGATCTCCCCACGGATTCGACTCCGCTGGGATTCTATCGAGACTGCTCCTGATGAGCCTACTCTTACAGAGGACTCACGGTTTGCAGGAATGATGCGCCCCGAGGAAGCCCGCCGCGTAATCTCAACGATGGAAGGGCAACTCAAAGATGCCCTTACTCGTGGCGAACCTACTTCCACCCTAGTCGAAAATTATTACATCCCCATGTTCAAAGCATCGGTTGCACTCGGAGATCTCCACCGGTCAGCAAATTTACTAGTGAAAATCGAAGAGCATGGCGATTCTGCCAAGCGTTCAGATTCATTCCTATACGTGTGCAGTATCCATGCACTGGCTGAACGAGATTTTCCAACCGCCAAGCTTTTAGCCGAAAATCTCCGCGGACGCGCGGACGCCCGGAGGGACGACCGGTTAATTGCAATCGCATATCATCAACTGGGGAGGATTGCGCAGGAGCAAGACGACTTCACCGCCGCAGAGAGATGGTATCAGAAAGTCCTCGCAGTAGAAGAGAAGCAAGGCAACGACCTAGGCGCGGCGATTAGTTACCACCAGCTGGGGATGATCGCGGAAGAGCAACGTGACTTCGCCACCGCAGAGAGCTGGTATAGAAAATCCCTCGCGATAGATGAGAAGCAAGGGAACGAGCATGGCGCGGCCATTAGTTTCCACCAGCTGGGGATGATCGCGCAGGCGCTGCGCGACTTCGCCACCGCAGAGAAATGGTATCGGAAGGGCCTCGCGATAGACGAAAAACACGGGAACAAGCAAGGCGCGGCGACTAGCTACCACCAACTGGGGAATATCGCGTGTGAGCAACACGACTTCGCTACAGCAAAAACTTGGTATCAGAAATCCCTCGCGATCTTCGAGGCGCAGGGGGGCGAGCATGGCGCGGCTACTAGTTGCCACCAGTTAGGAAGAGTCTCAATAGAGCTAAGAGATTTTGAGCGGGCGATGGAATTGCTACTGAACTCCGTGGAAATTTTTCAAAGGCTAGACCCTCATAACGTTAAAATCGCGATGAGAAGTGTCTCGCAAGTGCTCCATTCGTGCCCAGCTGAGATGAAGCCAAGGCTTTGGGAGTTGGCGGAAGCGGAGCTGAACGAGGAACAGATTCGCGAAATAAAAGAGATGGTGGAAAAGCTTCGGAGCGAATAGGCCCCGCTGCGATTCAACGTCGTGGCCCAGCCTAATAAAACCGCCGCGCTGCTAGATCGCGCCGGGGTTCGCAGATGCGGTTGACGCACTCGCGCCAGGTTTCCTCACCGGAGAGGATCTGGATCTCGACCCGTAGGAAGTAGATCGGCACATCGGTTTGGCCGAGTCGGGGAAAGCGGACGGCGTCCTTCTCCGTCGTCACCACCATATCGACATCACGGTTCAAGCTCCGGTCGATGAAATCCGAAATTTCCTGTTCGTCGTAGCGGTGGTGGTCGGCGTAGCGCCGGGCCAGCTCAATGCGTGCGCCGAGCTTGCGCAGACCATTCTCGAACGACTCGGGGACGGCGATACCAGAGACCGTGCTAATGTGCGTGTCCTCAAGAGTGGACAAAGGCAAGCGCTCCTTGGTCACCAGGTTCTGAAGATAGAGCGGGTTGTGCCGGCACTCGATGATCTCGGCCGTGCGGTTGTAGAGCCGGAGGCGTTTGACCAGATTCTCATTCGACTCGCCATCGCACTTGGTGATGAAGATATACGAGGCGCGGCGGAGGTTTCTCGCAGGCTCCCGAAGTGTGCCCCTTGGCAGAATATGCTCATTGCCGAACGGGCTGGTCTTGTCGACTAAGACGATGTCGAGCCGATGGCTAAGCCGTAGGTACTGGAGCCCGTCGTCGAGGAGTAGGGTATCGACACCGAACTCCTTGATCGCGTGGAGGCCGCCTTTGACTCGATCCTTATCGACGACAACCGGCACACCGGGAAGGTTCTTCGCCAACATGTAGGGTTCGTCCCCGGCCATCCGCGAACCGAGCAGGACTTCCTTGCCATCACTGACGACCCGGGGCGGCAGGTGCAGGAGCTTGCCAGTGAACCGAGCGTTGAGCCGTTCCTTTAGCGGTGGCTTCTGCGCCTTGTAGCCGCGACTGAGAATGGCGACCTTGCGCCCGCCGTCGGTCAAGGCCCGTGCGAATAGCTCGACCACCGGGGTCTTACCAGTGCCACCGACCGTGAGGTTGCCAATACTGACCACCATACAACCGAGGTGGTGGTCGCGGATAACGCGGTTGCGGTAGAGGCTGAGCCGGAGCTGGACAAGGCGGCGGTAGATCGTCGATAGCCCCCGAAGGAACACCCGAAGCATCGACGCACGGATCCCCTTTCGACGGTCAAGAATGACGTCGAGGGCGAACTGCTCGAAGTTTTCGGATTGTTCCGACATGAATTTTTCTAGCCGGTGAACTCGCCCATCAGGAGCTCACCGTCACCGAGGCGACGGCCGGAGGCGGCGGCCTGAAATTCATCGTAGGCCGTGGCATCGTCCGCGTCGATACCCGTTCCAGCCATGGCAAACGGCACATCGCCGTGAGTGTGCTTCTTGGTCGAGCAATAGGTCGGGTGATCTGGAGTGACGAGAATCCGATGGTCGCCGTAGGTCGCCAAGGCCTCACGCAGAGGACCGACGACGTGGGTGTCGATCTGCTCCAAGGCCTCGATCTTGGCCACATGCCGACCCTCGTGGGAAGCTTCGTCGGTGGCCTCGACGTGGACGCAGACCAGATCATAGTCCTCTAGCGCCTTCACCGCAGCGCGACCTTTCGCCGCGTAGTCGGTGTCCAGGTATCCGGTGGCCCCCTCGACTTCGATCCTTGGCCACCCCGCCAGCGCGGCGATCCCCCGGAGCAGATCGACGGCGGTGATCATGACACCCTGCGCGCCGTAGCGCTCTTTAAATAGCGGAAGACTGGGGGCACGGCCTTGTCCCCACAACCAAAGTCCCGTAGCCGGACGCTCGCCAGCGGCGATGCGGGCGAGGTTGACCGGATGGTCGGCGAACAGGGCCTCGCTCCGGTTCATCAAGTCGAGAAGTAAGTCCCCGCCCGGCCCACTAGGAAGTGCCGGGTCGATGGCGAGATCGGTGTAGTCGTGCGGCGCGCAGGTGCGGGTGTCCGACGTGAACGGTGCTCCACCTCGGGCAAGGAGCAGGTTACGGTAACTAACACCTGGAACGAATTCGAATCCGTCAGGGGCCAGCTCATGCTGGGCGCTCTTGAGTAGAGCCGTGGCTTCCTCCGTCGAGATATGGCCGGCGGTAAAATCGACCATGGTGCCGTCTTCGACCGTGACCAAGTTGCACCGCACCGCCCAGTCCTCCGCGCCGAGTTCGATCCCTTGGGCAGCTGCTTCGAGCGGAGCCCGCCCGGTGAAGTAGTCGTCCGGGCGGTAGCCGAACAAGCTTAGGTTAGCGACTTCCGAGCCAGCTGGCAGGTGGCTCGGCGTGTTGTTGGCCAGCCCGACCGCACCGTCTTTGGCGACGGCGTCCATATGCGGAATCGAGGCTGCTCCCATCGGAGTTTTCCCACCGAGAACATCCATCGGCTCATCGGCGCAGCCGTCGGGGATGACAATGACGTATTTCATGCCGCCATTCTCGCCGCGCCGGGAGAAAAAGCAACGCGGCCAGCGGTTCCGAGAGCACAATTTGGTTTACCCCACCGATGCCCCGTCTACCGTGCCTCATGGAACGACCCGACGGCCGCGCTTTCGACCAGCTTCGAGACATCACTTTTCAAAACGACTTCGCCCCACACGCGACCGGCTCAGTGCTGGTTTCCTTCGGCAATACCCGGGTCATCTGCAGCGCCACCATCGAGGACCGTGTGCCCCGCTGGATGAAGATGCAGCGGGTCAAAGGCGGCTGGCTCACCGCCGAGTATAGCATGCTTCCCTACTCGACCCACGACCGAAAAGACCGCGACATCTCCCGCGGAAAACTCGACCCGCGTAGCGGCGAGATCCAGCGCCTGATTGGCCGATCGCTCCGAGCAGCCGTCGATTTGAAGGCCCTCGGAGAGCGCACCGTCTGGGTCGACTGCGACGTCCTACAAGCTGACGGCGGGACCAGAACTGCCTCGGTCACTGGAGGTTGCGTCGCTATGGCCATCGCCTTCGACCGCCTGATCGATGCCGGAAAGCTAAAGAAGTCCCCCTTGAAGAAGCTCGTCGCTGCCGTAAGCGCCGGAGTCTACAAGGATGAGCCTGTCCTCGACCTGAACTATCCGGAGGACAAGGCTGCCTCAGTGGACTGCAACTTCGTCATGACCGAAGAACTCGAGTTCGTCGAGATCCAAGGAAGCGGAGAAGAAGCGACTTTCAGCGAAGCAGAGATGTCCAGTATGCTCACGATGAGCAAAGCCGGAATCACCAAGATCTGCGAGCTCCAAAAAGCCGCAATCGCAGCCGCCCGCCCCCCCCTTGATGATGCTAAACTCGATTCCCTCAACGAACACTTCGGCCAGAAGTCCTAGACTTGCCCTCCTATTCGGTCTCGCGCTGATCTCGCTCTGCTCCTGCGGAGACCGAGACGCTGATAACGGGGCCGATGGTGGACCCGGAGCTGATGCGCTAGGGCCCGAGGCATCGACCATTGTCACCGCTCCGCAGCAATTCCTTCCCGGACCGGGGAATATCCCGCCGCTATGGAAATTCATTGGCGCCTCAGCCTCTGACGGCAAGACCTACCAAGCCGACTACAAGCGGACCATCGAAGGCGCCGAGCCCGACTATGTTGGGATTCGGGTTGAATTGATCAACGACGTCCCCAGCGCGGTTGCCCACTATCATAAGCTCCGCACTCGCTACCGCAAGAAGGACCGCTTGGAGATGCGCACTGTCGAAGGTATCGGCTCACGTTCGGTCATGCTCATCAGCGAACCGAAACGCCTGCTGTTCATGCGCGCCAACGCCGTCATCGAGATCGAAGCCGAACGACTACCGGAGTCTGCCCATCTATTCGGGCGCATCGTCGATGGCGGCTTGGAGAATGCCCTCGCCACAGTCGGAGTGCAGCCAGGGGACGTGGAGCCGTTGCCGCCGGAGCCACTAGACACGCTTTAGCAATAGAACTATGAGTCCTAAACACCTCATGAACGGCGGCCGACTCGTTTTTGTTGCCTTGTCGATGTGTCTTACCGGATTCACTACTCTGCTACTTGCGGCCCCCCCAACCAGCCAGACCTCCGTAGAGTCTCCAAAGTCTTATCCATACCAGATAAATCAGCAAAGCAAGATCCCCTCTCCGAATGCCCATGCCTACGAGGACTGTCTGGTCTTCATGTCCGCCGACCACCATTGGTCACCGCTCCCAGGACAGCACGTGGCCGGGGCGGTCGCAGAGCTGATTCCCAAGAAGCCGTCCCCCACTTGGGACCGTGGCCAGGATCTACCCGAACCGGTTGAGTGGCTCTACAACAACGCAACCTTTCCTCGGCATCCGGTGCTCACCGGGGGCGACGGCCTTCTGCGCAAATGGGTCAAGAACTCGCAACTCGGGAGCGGAGGCCACCGAGCCCAAGGCGAGGAGGCTGTAGCGGACGAGTTGCGAGTTCTTAGGCGCGAAGTATCTCTACTTCGCGAGGAGAACAACATTTTAAAGCAAGCTTGGCAGGCGTTTACACTACAAAATACTTGTGGGTAAAGCTCAGCGCAAGCGCCAGACAGCACTCCAAACTTGGGTGGCGGGTCCCGCTTTGTTTCGGAGTGCTTCCGGCTTGCCGGAGCTTTGGATCGCGTTGGAGCGGGAACTCGTAGGAGCGGCTGGGGGAGCGTGTTCCCGAGCGTGCGTCATCCAAAGCGGTCGCGAGCGCCAGCACTCCAAACTTGGGTGGCGGGTGCCTTTGTTTCGGAGTGCTTCCGGCTTGCCGGAGCTTTGGATCGCGTTGGAGCGGGAACTCGTGGGGGCGGCTGGGGGAGCGTGTTCCCGAGCACGCGTCATCCAAAGCGGTCGCGAGCGCCAGCACTCTAAACTTGGGTGGCGGGTGCCTTTGTTTCGGAGTGCTTCCGGCTTGCCGGAGCTTTGGATCGCGTCGGAGCGGGAACTCGTAGGAGCGGCTGGGGGAGCGTGTTCCCGAGCGGTGGGTCGCCGGGTGAGGCCTTCGATTCCCTCAGTTTGGACAGCCGAAAAGCTCCAAGTAAAAAGCGTCCTCTCCGTCCCTCAGCTATTTCGCACCGCGGCGATGGCAGAGACCAGATGATTAATGTTCGCTGAGGTGATGCCGGCGACGTTAATCCGGCCGGAGGCGACCATGTAGACGGCGTGGTCGTCACGTAGGGTTGCGACCTCTTCCTTGCTCAGACCGCTGAAACCGAACATGCCGTTCTGGCGGGTAAGGAAGCCGTTGCCTTGATCGGACAGGGACAAGCCGGCGTTGTCGAGGGCAGTTGCTAGCTCGACACGTACGGAGCTGATCCGGTTGCGCATGGCAACCAACTCGTCCTTCCACTGCTGGGTGAGAGTGGCATCGGAAAGAATGGTCTCGACGATCTTGCCTCCGTGGGCGGGCGGGTTGGAATAGTTGCGGCGGATGGCGACCTTGAGCTGGCTGGCGACGTTTTTGGCGATCGATTCGTCTGGGCAGATGAAGGTCGTTGCGCCGACGCGCTCGTTGTAGAGACCGAAGTTTTTCGAGTAGCTGGCGCAGACGATGAACTCGGGACAGAGATCGGCGAGAGCCCGGAGTCCGGCAGCGTCTTGTTCGAGGTCGGTGCCGAAGCCTTGGTAAGCGAAGTCGATAAGCGGCACTGCCTTGCGCGAAGCGAGAAGTTCCGCGACCTGCTTCCACTGGTCGAGATCCAAGTCGATGCCGGTTGGGTTGTGGCAACATCCATGGAGAAGAACGACGTCTCCGGCGCTAACGCCCGCATCGAGATCGGCAAGCATACCGTCGGCATCGAGGCCATGAGTAATGGCGTCGTAGTAGCGGTAGTTGGCGGTCTCTATTCCTGCGGCAGCGAAGATGGTGGGATGGTTGGCCCAAGTCGGGGTAGAAATCCAGAGCTTGGAATCCGGAGACTGGCTGGCAACGAAGTCCCCGGCGACGCGTAGCCCGCCGGTCCCACCCGGAGTCTGTGCGGTAACTGCCCGACCACTGGTGACTAGGTCGTGGCCCGATCCAAAGAGGAGTTCACGGGACAGCTGTCCGTAGACCGGCGAGCCGGTGATCGGCAAATAGCCCTTGGGTAGGTCCGCGCCGAGGATTTGGGTCTCGGCCGCACGCACGGCAGCGAGGGTTGGCGTTTGCCCAGCCTCATTTTTGTAGACACCGATGCCAAGATTGATTTTGGACTGGCGGTCGTCCGTGTTAAAGGCGTCGGTCAGACCTAGGATCGGGTCGGGCGCTGCGGCTTGGATGGTGTCGAACATATGCGGTAGGTTGCTTACGCCAATTCCATAGACCGAAGCGGGCCCGTCGTCCAAGGAATGGTGAAGCGCAATAGCTCCAAATAGTTCGCCGAGATGGCTCATCAAGCCTCCCGCCAAGCCTGATCGAACCGCAGTCTAGTTGTCGGGAACGACGCGTGGGCGTTTCTTCTCACTAGGAGCTTCGTTTGCGGCTTTGGCTTTACCGTGGTGATCGCCGTGCGCCTTGTCAGCGTGGTTTTTCTCGTTGTGATCGGCAACATCCGCGTCCTTGGCGTGGTGATCGGTAGTGTCGTGCGCAGCACCGCGGGCCTTAACCTCATCATTGCCGTGATGGCCGTGATCCACGTCTTTGGCGTGAGCGTCGTCGTGGTCACCGTGGGCGTCATGCCCTTCTTCGCCATGATGGTCATCGTGGTGCTCGTCATGAGCCCCATGGGACTCGTGCAGGTGCCTAGTCTCCTCAATGGTATGCCCGTCACAGGCAGAAAGATAGAGGGCAAGGGCAGGGAGGAGAATCGAGGGAACGAGAAACTTCATTTTGCTGACGACTGGAATGTTGGAGGATCTTACCCCGACGGCAGCCTCCCGCAACCCTCAAACCTTCGTCTGCTGAAAGCCAAGGCGACACGAAACCGTCATTCTGTGCTACCATTCCACCGACCATGAAAACCACCAGCCGCCTTGTTTTCGCCGCCTACCTGGCTAGTTCCGGCATCGCCGTCCACGCCGAGCACAGAGAGAATGCCGCTCCCGTCTACACCAACACCCCATCGCGCTGAGCAATGGAGAATTCGAAGCCGTCACGTGCATGGGCGGCCCACCTGCTACCTGGGATGGCGAACGACCGAGAGAGCGCACCAAGGCTAGGCGTGCCGAAAATGGGACCATCCGGTTCGTCGCTGAGACTGGCTACCCGTTCTACCTGCAGAATCATGGCAATCCGGTGCGCTACCGGAACATCTAAGTCTTGGAGAAAATATAAGCCCTCATGAGTAACCCTCCAAAGAGTCCCGACCCCTCCGCCTATGACGACGCTTCGGCGCTGACCTGGCATTGTGTCCAAACCAAGCCGAAGTGTGAGCACCTAGCGGCCGCACATATCCGCAGTGCCGATGACGAGGAGATCGAAGTCTTCTGCCCGCGCATCCGCTTTAAAAAGAACACCCGCCGCGGCAAAGTCTGGTTCAACGAGGCACTGTTTCCCTGCTACGTCTTTGTCCGCTTTCGGCCGAACGTCCATCACCGCACGGTGCTCTACGCCAACTCGGTCAGCAAGATTGTTCAGTTCGGTAGCCGCACCCCGTCGATCGCCGACGGCGTGATCGCGGCAATGCGTCAGGAAGTCGGCGAAGAAGAACTCAAGGAAATCCCACCCGAGGTCGAAGTTGGCGATGAGGTCGTCTTGGGCGAAGGCCCACTCACCGGACTGACCGGCGTAGTCACCAACCTCCTCACCGGAGAAGAAAGAGTTCGCGTCCTCATGGACTTCCTCGGCCGTGACACCTTCGCCGAGGTCGATCTGCGCTCGATCAGTCCCGAGCAGGATCCCCGCACTTTGCTGGGTAGGGAAAAGACCAAGAGGGACTAGCCTCACAGCATTTGGCCTACGTTCAAACCAACTCCGACGGCTTCACGACAGTTTCGCCAGCCGGCAGTTCCTGAGTTGCTTGCGGTCGTGAGTCGATAACCCCGAACCGCTACCGTTTGATGTTCGAGTTTCGAGTTTCGAGTTTCTTCAAATCATGGTTTCGCGCGACGTCAATCCATTGGACTTGCAGAACATCGAATGATGATCGCATGCAATATTCACGCCAAAAATTCTGACCTTTACGGCGGAGACGGCGGGGATCCCATCCTTCTCCGAAGGCGCCATCGTTTACGATGAAGCGGGGAGAAGGTAGACCATCGATGAACTTGGAAAACGATGCGAGGGCTACTGGGACGAATGGTCCTTCAAAAACGAAACTGAAACGGCTTCGGATTGTGGCGGAGCGGGAACGCGGAGCACGGAGAATCGGCCAGAAGAACGTGTTCCCGAGCATGCGTCATCCAAAGCGGTCGCAAGCGCTGAGCTTTACCCACAAGTATTTTGTAGTTTAAACGCCTGCCAGGCTTCCGATATTGTATCGAGTTTGCGTAAGCCTCGCCAGATCACTTCTGCCCCGGGCGCACCGTCCCCCTTTCGTCCCAA
>Ga0209186_1000794_pt1 | contig 24472 bp, 18 predicted proteins | sample SidtaG_FD_187426 | JGI IMG/M metagenome (GOLD analysis project Ga0209186, IMG submission 187426) | Marine algal microbial communities from Sidmouth, United Kingdom - Sidmouth_Male2 metaG (SPAdes) (version 2) | ecosystem: Host-associated > Algae > Red algae > Unclassified | place: Sidmouth...
ATCAGCAATCGAATTTTGAACGAAGTTCCAGGCATCAATCGTGTGCTGTACGACATCAGCACCAAGCCACCCGCCAGCATCGAGTGGGAGTAATCCACCGCTTCCCTCTCCTATCGGGGAAGCCAAGTGCTGCGTAATAAAATGGGCCCATGGCACTGACATGCCACGGACCCAGTCACGCCTGCCTCAACATCAAAAAAACAGACCCAACAACCTCACACTCGTGAGGCACCCTAATTCTTTGTAGCTCAGCTCATTGCCACCTATAAAGGGCCTGTCCCTTCACCTATAAAGGGCCTGTCCCTTTATCAGCGCATTTCGGCTTTCTGTGTGGCGCATTTCCTCAACAGCCTGCTAGGCCCGAAGGGTCGATATATTATAGCCCAGGTCGAAGGCCTGGGTTTTGTAACCATTTCAAGGCACGGCCTGAAAGGTCGATTCAATTGCGGAAACTTTTCTGACTCGACCTTTCAGGCCTTGAGAACTTCTTGGACGCACCCGGGCCTGCGACCCGGGCTAAAATGACGGCGACCCTTCGGGCCTATAAACAGACGAAATCCTACTGCCGCCTCGATGGATGACAAAATGCTCTCGGCTTTCTGTGTGGCGCATTTCTTCAACATCCTGCTAGGCCCGAAGGGTCGATACATTATAGCCCAGGTCGAAGGCCTGGGTTTTGTAACCGTTTCAAGGCACGGCCTGAAAGGTCGATTCAATTGCGGAAACTTTTCTGACTCGACCTTTCAGGCCTTGAGAACTTCTTGGACGCACCCGGGCCTGCGACCCGGGCTAAAATGACGGCGACCCTTCGGGCCTATAAACAGACGAAATCCTACTGCCGCCTCGTTGGTTGAAAAAATGCTCTCGGTTTTTGTGTGGCGCATTTCCTCAACTGCCTGCCAGGCCCGAAGGGTCGATACATTATAGCCCAGGTCGAAGGCCTGGGTTTTGTAAACGTTTCAAGGCACGGCCTGAAAGGTCGATTCAATTGCGAAAACTTTTCTGACTCGACCTTTCAGGCCTTGAGAACTTCTTGGACGCATTGGGCTACACCCTTATTAACGATGCCGACGGGGACGTCGGCGCTCCCAGCGCTCCTCGTCCGAAAAACTTGACCTTAACCTCACTTACGTGAGGCACCCTAATTCTTTTGCAGCGAAGCTCAGCTCACTTTGCGATGTTTATCATCCTGGTCTTCCAAGAATTGAATCAACCGCTCCCGATACACATAATAATCGGGATGTTCAATGGTCTCTTCGCGAATCCGCGGACGCGGCAGATTGTTCTCTAAAATATCCCCGACCATAGCGAGGGGCCCATTGGTCATCATCACCACACGATCACTGAGATATAACGCTTCGTCGACGTCGTGGGTCACCATCAAGGTGGTCAAGTTATGCTCGGCGTGGAGACCGACAATCAAGTCTTGCAGCTCATGCTTGGTCAATTCGTCGAGCATCCCGAGCGGCTCGTCGAGCAGCATCAATTTGGGTCGCAGAGCGAAGGCACGCGCAATACCCACTCGCTGACACATCCCCTGCGAAAGCTCAGCGGGTCGCTTGTTCATGCTATCCGCCAAACCCACATCCTGAAGCGCCTGCTTCACCACATGCGCTCGCTCTTTACGGCTTGCGTCCGGCATGACCTGCTCGACCCCGATTAACACATTGTCGAAGGCAGTCATCCACGGCAGAAGACTTGGTGACTGAAAGACCACCGCGCGATCCGGGCCAGCCCCATCGATTTCTCTGCCGGCTAAAATCACATTGCCGGAGGTGATCTCGTTCAAACCAGCGACCATGGTGAGAATGGTCGACTTCCCGCAACCGCTGTGACCGATCAAGCAGACAAATTCTCCCTCGGGAACGTTCAGGTTAAAATCCTGTAGCACCACGAAGGGACCGGTACGGGTTGGATAGACCTTGGCCGCGTTGATGATATCTAAATAATGTCTCTTTGCGTAATTCATGAGTCAATTCCTTTACACTTAGACCGCTTTAGCCTGCAAGGGCTCAAGCACATGCATGTCGTTAGCACGGGCACGCTTCTGCTTTTTCTCATCATTCAGGAAGTGAATGATATCGTTACGCAAGCGCTTGTAGAGATCGTTGCGGTTCATGCTTTTGCGATCACGAGGTCGTACAAGCCCCACCTTGAACTCGGGACCGAGGCTCGCAGGAGACTCGAGGTTAAATGGAATGATTCGATCCGCCATAATGATGCCTTCATCCACGCTGTTGGTGATGAGGACCATGGTCTTCTTTTGCTCCTCCCAAATACGAAGCATTTGATCCTGCAAGACAGAACGGGTGAGCGCATCTAGGGCGCTAAGAGGTTCATCCATTAAAAGAATTTCCGGGTTGGCGCTCAGGGCCCGCGCGACCGAGACACGTTGCCGCATCCCGCCAGACAGCTCCGCCGGACGCTTCGTAAGCGCAGGCGTAAGGTTAACCATTTCGACATAAGTCTCAACCAGAGCGCGACGTTCCGCTTTGCTCTTCTCGGGATAGATCTGATCGACCGCAAGCTGCACGTTGCCAGCGACGGTGAGCCAAGGCAGAAGCGAATAATTTTGAAAAATTACCCCGCGCTTCGGTTCGGGCCCCGTTACCGGTTTGCCCTGAAATAGGACTTGGCCAGAATCTGGGGTTTCCAATCCCGCGAGAAGGTTGATCAAGGTCGTTTTTCCAGTTCCAGAAAAACCGACGAGGGCGACAAACTCCCCCTCTTCGATGGAGAGATTAATGTTGGATAACACTTCGGTACGATCCGATGCAGGACCGTATCCTTTGCAGACGTTAATGAGTTCGAGAATGGGCATGGGAACCTCAGGTTTAGGGATTTAGGGGGGGGGGTAGAATGTTGGGATGATGTAAAGCGTTAGGCCGTGACTTCTTGGCCGAAGCTAACCGAGCGCTGGAGAATGAACATCAGGCGATCCAATACGAATCCGATGATGCCGATGATGAAAACGCAGACAATGATTTTGGAGAGCGATTCGTTATTGTTGTTCTGATAAAGCAGGTCGATGTAGTGACCGAGGCCCTTTTGACTGGCCATCATCTCCGACACGATCAGAACCATCCAACCGATACCGAGGGTGATGCGCATGCCGGTGAAAATATTTGGCACCGCGCTCGGAAGGATGATTTTCCATACTTTTTTCCAGCCGCTGAGCCGTAGTACTTTGGCGACGTTTAGGTGATCTTTGCTGACCGCGCTGACCCCAAAGGCGGTGTTACTCAGGGTGGCCCACATTGAACAGAGGCAGACCGTGACCGCAGCATGTAAGAAGGTATTTTTAAATACATCGCCCTTTAGATTGACCGCGCCATCCACGATAACGATAACAATAAGTACCCAGGCAAGCGGAGAGACAGGACGGCAAATTTGCACGATAGGATTGATCGCAGCCGAGAAGCCCTTGCTCAACCCACATAAAATCCCCAGCGGCACCGCGATCGAGACCGCCATCAGGAAGCCAAAAAACACCGTAATGAGCGAGGTACGGATGTAATCCACAATCGTCTCCGGGCCTGTATATTGGCTCGCGCGATATTCTTTATCAGGAAATGCCTTCTTAAACTTCGCTTCGCGCTTCGCCTCTTTACTAAGATGCACCTCACGCTTCCCCGCCTCAAGGCGATATTGCGCAAGCATCTCTGTGGCCGAATTCCAGACCTTGGACGGCCCCGGCAAACTCCCCACACTGGTGGTTAGGTTGCTAGCGACAATGGACCAGATGCCAAAAAAGATACAGAGTCCTAAGATTGGCAAGCCAATCATCCGGAGTAAGAGTTGGGCTTGTACTTTAGGCTCATCGGCTGTGCATAAACGCACGATGGGGACAAACCAGGTGAAGCCGATAAATTCGAAAAAGTTGATAAGTTTCTGTTTCATAATGACCGCCTTAAAGGAGGGAGTTTTGAATGTGCTGCGGCAGAAGTGTCAGAGGGTTTGGTAGAGTGAAAAATAGGAGACAGGCAAAGAGATGTGCAGGTGTGGTAGAACACGACGACGGCCGTCCCAATGGGTCATGCCAGAGCGGAACCAACCGCCGCCGTGTCCGAGAAGGAGCTTATTACGGACTCTTGAGCTTGAAGCTTTCAAGGTACGCATTCGGCTTCGTGCCGTCATAGGTTACGCCATCGATGAACTCAGAGCTCGGCTCCCGATAACCATCTTCATCGTCGGGAGGAATTTCGGATGCATCCAAATTCCCTTCCGCAATCAAGAGCTTTGCCGCTTCACGATAGAGTGCGGGTTGGTAAATTTTCTTGGCGGTTTCCGCGTACCAAGTATCCGGCTTGTTGTCGCGGAGTTGGCCCCAGCGACGCATTTGCGTGAGGAACCAAATGCAGTCCGAGTAGTACGGGTAGGTCGCGTTGTAGCGGAAGAACACATTGAAGTCTGGCATCTCACGTTTATCGCCACGTTCGAATTCAAAGGTGCCGGTCATGCTGTTGGCGATAATCTTTTCTTCCGCGCCCACATACTCTTCCATAGAAAGAATCTTGGCCGCTTCGATGCGGTTCTCTTGCGAGGCATCCAGCCATTTTCCAGCACGAATCAACGCCTTCAGAACCGCTAAATGTGTTTTAGGATTTTCGTTTGCCCAAGCACTGGTCACGCCAAAAACTTTTTCAGGATTGTTTTTCCAGATGTCGTAGTTGGTCGTAACTGGAACGCCGAGTTGCCCCCCTTGATAGTCGGAGAAAACGGCTTTTTGATTCCAAGGCTCACCCACGCAGTAACCGAGGATCGCTCCGGACTGAAGGTAAGTCGGCATCAAAGGTGGGGCGTTAGGAGAGATAACCACATCCCCATCCGAGTGACCTTTCGGGTCGGTCTCGGTGTAAAATCCGGGGTGAATCCCTCCAGCCGCGAGCCAGTAACGCAACTCGTAGTTGTGGGTCGACACAGGGAAAACCATGCCCAAGTGAAACGGACCTTCATAGGCATCGATCACCGGCTTGAGCGCATCCGATTTGATCGGATGAATCGGTTTGCCATCCGGCCCGGCAGGCACGTTTGGCTTCATCTCTTCCCAAATGTTTCGAGCAAGGGTAATGCCATTGCCGTTTAAATCCATGCTGAAGGCGGTGATGATATCCGCTTTTTGGCTGACGCCAACCGTTGCGCCAATCGGCTGCCCCGCGAGCATATGCGCCCCATCGAGACTGCCTTTGATCACGTTATCCAGTAAGACGACCCAGTTCTTTTGCGCCGTGAGTTTTACCGAGAGGCCTTCGGCATCAAAGAAGCCTTTCTCTTGGGCAATCACCAAGGGCGCACAATCGGTCAGTTTGATGAAACCGAAGTGGAGGTTCTTCTTTTCGACATCGATCAGCTGGGTATTTTCGTCGACTTCAACCGTAGTCGAAGCTGCTGCCGGCGTTTCACCACTGGCTTCAGGAGTCGCGGCAGGATCAGGGGAGCCTGAGCCACTGCAACCGGTTAGTAAAAGAGCGAGGATAGGGAGGGAGATGATGGACATCCATCGGGGGGTATTTTTCATGGTGTTCCTAAAGAAATGAAATGTGTAAAAATTGGAGCGGTTGTACGCTTAGAAGCTGTAGCTGCAGTTGAGTTCGATGGAGTTGCGTGTGACATCGTTTCCATCGGATGGTGCCGAGTAGTCCGCGTGCTTAAAGAGAACGGAGAGAGCACCGCTGAATCCAGCCAGTGGAATCGGCTTGGCAATGACAAGGTCGATTTCATCTCCGAGATCGTCGCCACCTTCATCGCTGGAGAAATCGTGGTACCAAAACTTGGTAACCAACGGACCGACTTTTTTTCCGAGGTCAAATTTGTAGCCAAGGGAGATGTAAGTATCTTCGAGACCTTTGTCGGGCGTGACGAGGAAGACGTCGGCAAACCCGTTAAATTTGTGCAGGGTAGCAAGCGGCGCTTTGACCGAGGCAAAGGCTGGGTTCCCTTCGTCATCAACCCCAGCCGAATCACTACCGAGCAGCTCGTAGCCTGCTTCAATCGAAAAACCTTTGTAGCCGCCACTGAGAGCTCCGTGCATGTAATCAGCGGTGTAGCTTTTCACGTTATCACCCGCATCGGACTGGCTGGCATATTCCAGGTAAACCCCAAGCGGCGTATCTTCGTTAAGCTTGTAGGTACCTTTGTAGCTCACCCCGACTGTGTCGCTTCCAGCGATTTTTCCCGGTGTGTCTTCAAGATCAAGGAAGTACCCATAGCCAGTAAAGGTACCCAGCTCACCCGCATTATAAGACGCATTTAAAATGTGGCTGTTTGATTCAAATTCACCCGCATTGCCCCCTTCGTCAGGCGCAGAATCACCAAAGATCCGAATCACATTTCCGATCCATCCGTAGGTCAAATTGACCCCGTCCATAGGCGAGCCTTTAAGCGTAATCGCATCGTAGGTCTGACGATTTTGACGCCAGCCCACATGCCCAATCCAACGCTGGCCATCCAAGGCGATCACTTGCCGACCGGCTTTAGCCGAGATGCCGCCATAGCTGTAAGAACCCCAAGCTTGCTCAAGCTGAGCGTTCTCGGGATCAGCGATCACCGCTTTGTCCGAGTCGCCGTGAACCCCAGCCGCATTGTATACATCTTTGTCGGAGACCCCGGTAAATTCGCCTTCGATCATGGCTTGGAAACCTGAAAACATGGGCGTGGTGTAGCTCGGGCGAATACGGATGGAGAGATTCTCCGCGTCTTCTTTCCCAGTCATCTCCGCGGTTTCAAAACGGGTGCGAACATCGACGGCAAATTTTCCAATATCCTTTTTCTCTACCGAGGCTTGCTCTTGTGCATTCACAGCGAGGCATAGGAATGAGGGAAGAAAAATTCGAGAGAGGAACGTTTTCAGGTTCAGGAAGGGTTTCATAGGTTTCCAGTGTAGTTGTTTGGTTAAAAGTGTTTGGTTAAAAGTGCTTCGCTAATGTGTTTGGAGCTCAGGCGGTGGCTTGCACGGGTTCGACCGCATACTCAGCAAGCAGGAGCTGAAGTTCAGGGCGGCAGCTACCGCAGCCCGTGCCAGCGCGGGTTTTGGCGCAAAGAAGGTCGAGGTCAGCGATTCCAGATTCGATAGCAGCGCGAAGATTTCCTTCACCGACTTGGTTGCAGGAGCAGATGATCTTTCCGATCGGAGCCTCGTGCACCACCCCACCCTCGCGCAGCAAAGTGTCGCGACGGTCATCGAGTTCGGTCTGATCTTGAATCAAATCCCGATAGGCAGCGAATTGAAGATTGTCTCCGATTAAGGTACAGCCGACTAAGCGATCACGATAAATGATGCACTTTTTGTAGACGCGCCGACGACGATCCATGAAGGAAATTTCCTCGTACGCTTCATCGTTATCGGGGGCGGAGGCCAGCCCCGCACTCGCAACATCACGCCCGTGAATTTTCAAAATGTTAAACGGAACCGAGCCGCGATAGAGCGCCCAAGGATTACCAGCACAATGCATGGCTGCCACGCGCGCCTGCGCTTGGGCCGCAGCTGTAATCCCACAAAGCTTGCCTTTAAATTCAGCAATTTCTCCCAGCGCGTAAATCGCAGGATCGTTGGTTTTGAGTTGCCCATCTACCACAAGGCCACGATTTGCCTCTAGCCCGGCGGGAACAAATACATCAATGTTCGGGCGGGTACCAACCGCAACGATAACGAGATCACAATCGATTCGGAAACCGGATTTCGTAACCACGGATTTCACTCGACTTTGACCTTCATACGTTTCGATGATGTCATCGCAAAAAACCGAGATGCCACGCTCTTTAATTTCCTCTTCCAGAATGGAACCGGCGTCTTGATCGAGCTGATTACTCATCAACCAGGGTCCAGCATTCACGATGGAACATTGGATACCAGCGTGGTCCAGCGCCGCCGCCATTTCGATCCCGAGCAAGCCACCACCAACAATCAGGATCCGCACGTTCTCATGAAGCCCAGCCAAAATCTCTTCGGCATCCTCACGTGTACGCAAGGTATGCATGCCACCCCGCTCCATCGGAATTCCCGGTGGAACAAAAGGACGCGATCCGGTACAAAGCACAAGTCGATCGTAGGACTCTTCGCCACCATCAAAACCGACGCATTGACCCTCGCGATCGAGGCTCGTCACTTCGACCCCAACTCGAAAATCAACATCCAGAGCTGCGATGGCATCGAGATCGAGGGTCATCAACCCATCCCAGGTGCGTTCTTTGTTGATGTAGTCGGGGAGTAAAATTCGGTTATAAAATCCGCGCGGCTCACGACCAAAAAGAACCAGTTGGTCCATCTTGTTATGTTCGCGATAGGTTTGGATAAATTGCAGCGCGGCAGCACCCGCACCCACAATCACCACTTTCTTCCGCGATGGAGAGCTTGGCCGGAGCCGCACGGCGATAAATTTATAGTCCGGCTCTTTGGACACTGGATCAACCCGTGAGCTCGATAGGTTATTGGCCCGACCCAAAACCCCATTCAAAGATTTCCCCCAATGCATTGGCATGAAAAGAACCCCAGGACGAATCCGATCGGTAATCAGGCAGTTGACCACCGCCTCCCCCTGACGACTAGTCAGCTCGACAGTTTGGCCGTCGCTGATCCCTAAAGTGCGGGCATCATCCGGGTGAACTTCGACAAAGGGATTTTCAAATTGACGATTCAACTTGGATACCTTCCCCGTCTTCGTGCGTGTGTGCCATTGGTCGCGGATCCGACCTGTGGTAAGCACGAAAGGATAGTTCGCATTCAAGGCAAGCGTGGCGATTTCTTCCACAACATGAAGCTGGGCCCGTTGGTTGAGGGTAAGAAATTTTCCATCAGTAAACAAGCGAGCTGTGCCGGGATGACTCGGGCTTGGGCAGGGCCATTGCAGGCTTCCCTCGCGTTCCAAACGCTCGTGCGAGACACCGGTAATATCAATGGAACCACCGCGGGTCATCTCGGTGTATTCATCATAGATGTCCGCCACATCCTTGTAGCTAAACGCATCGGCCCACCCCATTTTTGCCGCGAAGCGACAGAGGATATCCACATCTGGACACGCTTCACCTGGCGGATCCAGCAGCGCCTCAACTTTGGAAATCCGCCGCTCGCTGTTGGTCATGGTGCCAGACTTTTCCAGCCACCCCGCGGCGGGCAATACCACATCCGCATAGGCCACCGTATCGGAGCGCTCGGAAATTTCCTGCACCACCACAAGCTCTGCCGATGCCATGGCGGCTTCAAACTCCGCCAGGTTCGGCAAGCTGACTGCGGGATTGGTGCAGATAATCCAAATCGCTTTCAGCTTGCCGTCCTGTAATGCGGTCATCATCTCCGTGGCGGTCAACCCGGGAGTGGGAGAGATCGTATCGACCCCCCAAAATTCTGCGACCTGTTTTCGATCTGCTTCACTGGCCAAATCGAGATGCGCTGCGAGTAAGGTCGAAAGCCCTCCGACTTCGCGTCCGCCCATCGCATTCGGCTGACCGGTCAAAGAAAACGGACCTGATCCGGGGCGCCCAATCGCGCCGCGCAACAAGTTCAAATTGATCAAGGATAGATTTTTGTCGGTACCAACCGAGCTCTGGTTCAAGCCCATGGTCCACATGCTGAGGAAGGTTGGCGACGCACCAATCCAAGCGGCCGCAAGCCGAATATCGGATTCAGGGACACCGCAAACCCGAGCCGCATGCCCGACATCATAGTCCTTTAAGGATTGTTTAAGCTCCTGAAAGCCATCGCAGTGATCGCGCAAAAATGCCGCGTCAATATCCCCTTGCTGAATCAACAAGGCCGCAATCACATTGTGCAAGGTGACATCTGTTCCCGGACGAATCTGCAGATGTAAATCGGCCTGTGCGCATGAATCGGTTTTGCGCGGATCGACCACGATGAGCTTCGCAGTGGGCTCTTGGTCGAGTCGCGCTAAAACGCGCTTCCACAAAATGGGGTGGCACCAAGCTGGGTTCGCTCCGGTAACCAAAAAGCAATGGCAGGCTTCAATGTCGTCGTAACAAACCGGCACCGCATCTTCGCCCACTGTCTTTTTGTATCCGACCACGGCCGAACTCATGCAGAGCCGCGAATTGGTATCGATGTTATTGCTTCCGACGAAGCCCTTCATCAACTTGTTCGCAATATAGTATTCTTCGGTGAGGCATTGACCCGACACATAAAACCCGACCGCTTCTGGCCCGTGCTCTTCGATGATCCGAGTAAATTCGTTCGCCACATGATTTAATGCGAGATCCATGCTCACCGGCTCAATCTCGGCATCGCGGGTGGCACGCATACGTGGGTAAAGAATCCGATCCGACAGATCCATCGCCACGTGATGCAAACTCCGCCCCTTGGAGCAAAGTTGCCCGCGATTGACCGGATGGTCCACATCGCCTTCGAGAGACAGCAATCCCTTGGTGTTCCGCGTCACGCGGACCCCGCAACCGACCCCGCAATAACAGCAGGTCGTCTTGACGGTTTTAGTTGGCAGGCTAGTAGACATCGCGCACGTACCGCTTCTCTTTTTTAAGCGCACTGATGTAGGCCGCGGCGTCATCCGCACTACGCCTACCATGGGTTTCAACAATCTTTAGCAAGGCGGCATCGACGTCTTTCGCCATGCGATACGCATCTCCGCAGACATAAAAGTACGCACCAGCTTCAAGCCACTCAAAGAGTTCAGCCCCTGCCTCAAGCATGCGATCTTGCACATAAATTTTTTCATCCTGATCCCGGCTAAACGCGAGATCGAGACGCGTGAGCAACCCAGAGGACTGCCAGGCCGTGATCTCATCTTCATACAAAAAGTCAGAAGCTTGATTGCGATCCCCGAAGAAGAGCCAGTTGCGCCCGGACGCTTGGGTGACTTCACGTTCCTCCAAGAAGGCGCGGAAGGGCGCAATCCCTGTACCGGGACCGACCATGATCATGGGCGCATCCAAGGAAGCGGGAACGGAAAATGATTTGCTGGGCGTAATCCACACCTGCACCGGAATCGCTTCATCGACTCGATCCGCCAAAAAGCAGGAACAAACGCCTTTCTTGTCGCGACCATTTTCTTCGTAGCGAACCGTCGCCACGGTGAGATGAACTTCCCCAGGATGCTTGGCCAAACTCGAACTAATGGAGTAGGCCCGTGGCTGAATCTTCTTCAGTAGCCCAACACATTCGACCGGCGTCATGTTGAGGGCATTAACCGCTAACAAACAATCGAGCACATCGGGATCAGGCAGCGCCTCGTTCTGGCTCACCGCGAGAAAAGCCTCGGGGTACTGCGTTTCAAACGCGGTCATAAAGGGCTTGCCGGGTTGCTTGATATCGTACATCGAGGTTAACGCGCGACGAAGAGAGGTAGCCGATCCATCGGCTCCTGGTACCTCTTCTTCTCCGTCACAGCCGAGAAGCTCGAGCAACGATCCAACTAAAGTCGGACAATTCGTGGGTAAGACCTGAAGCGCATCTCCTGGCTCGTAGGTGATCCCACTGTCTTTCAATGAAATTTCAAAATGCCGAGTTTCTTTTCCAGAACCAGGCTGGCTCAACAACCGATTGCAAACCAAGCCTGCTGAAAAGGGATTCTTCTTTCCCCATTTAGGTGCATCAGACGTCTTGGCTGAAGCAGCCCCAGTCTCAGATGGCGCAGCCGCAGCGCCGTCACTCGGAGACTGAGCGGCCAAGATGGGTTTTAGATTCGCGATCCACGCTTCAAAAGGCTCTTCAAAATCGACATCACAATCCACTCGATCCGCCAAACGGGTCGCGCCCAAGGCCTCAAACCGTTGGTCCATGTCCTTGCCTGCGGTGCAGAAGGTTTCGTAATTCGTATCCCCCAAAGCCAAAACCGCAAAGTTCAAGCTCTCAAGCCGAGGCGCGTCATCTGCGCTCAACGCATCCCAAAACGCTTGTGCATTATCGGGCATCTCACCGTCGCCATAGGTGCTGCAAATCATCAGCACATTTGCTTCACTCGGAAGCGAACTGACCTCGTATTCATCAAGGTCCCATGCCGTGGCATGGAAGCCTGCCTGGGTGAGCAAGTCAGCTGACTCGCGAGCCACCCCCTCTGCAGTTCCGGTTTGAGAACCATAGAGAAGAGTGACGTTTACCACCGGGGCAGAAGCGGGCGATCCGGGTAAGATGCCTGCCATACCATCCATGCCAAGCACGGGTTGGGAGGAGTATATGCCTGCAAAATAACCATTTAACCATTGGCGTTGAGCCGGGCTAAACGGAGCAGTGTCAGGAAGGAAAGGGACTAATTGACTCATACGCTTTGCTCCACATGAATGAGTTGGTTAAAATCTTCGGGGCTATGCCGACGGACAAAATCAACGAATTCTTCGCCCTCGGTTCGGTTCTCCGCATAAGCTTGATTCACCCCAACGAGAAAGGCAGGCAGCTTATCATGCGGAACCGCTTTGGCCATTTCACGACCGAGACCTTGGTCATGATCTGTCCCGCCACCCAAGGTGACGTTGTAGGCCTCCACCGACTCACCATCGATTTTGGTTTTAATCCCAAGCAACCCCACGTCGGCACAAAAATGTTGCGCGCAGGAATTGGGACACCCGGTGAGAACAATGTTTAAAGCCGGCGTGCGATGCGCCTGTTTTCCAGATTTCGCATCAGATTGCACATCACATTTCGCATCACATTTCGCATCACATTTCGCATTATAGTGAGCCTCAAAGTGAGTCGCGATCGCTGCCGCATGCCCTTTGGTGTCGGTTTGCGCCAACTTGCAACCGGTATTCCCAGTGCAGGCCGCAAGCCCCGCCATGCAGGTAGAGGGCTCATAATGGAAACCCAATTTGAGCAACTCCGCTTTCACCGCTTCAAGCACGTCGGTGTGAATCCCGGTCAAAATGATATTCTGCCAGATGGTAAAATGAACCGTATCGTCACCGAAGTTTCGGGCCAGATCAGCCAGACCACGCATCTGCTCCACCGTCATTTTCCCGACCAACATGGCGACGCCGACATAGTGCAGATCGTCTTGTGGCTGTGGGTAAATGCCAACATGCGCCATGCGATCGATCGGAGGACGAGCTTCAAGTTTTTCGGTAGCCACGCGAAGCGGGACAAAGGTAATATGCTCCTCGACCGCCTTAAGGAATGACTCCATCCCCATGCTCTCGACACAGAAGGCGAGACGCGCCCGCTTGCGATTGCTCCGATTCCCGTTGGCAACATACACCCGCAAGACTCCACAGGCAAAGGCCACGCACTCTTCGGGCCGCAGAAGCAAACCGGAATCTTTTGCAAAATGACCGTGGCCAGTCACCCCGCCAAGCAGCACTTTAAAGTACACTTGATCCGTACCACCAAGCGCTTCGCCTTCGCCCGATTTGAATCGGGTCGCAACAAAGCCAATGTCGTTGGTGTCGGACATAATGGAAATCGCGCCACCCCCGTCGAAGGCAATATTGAACTTGCGTGGCAAACCATAGAACTCGCGGGTATTTAAAATCGCATGATGCATTGCGGTCGACAGCTCGCGGCAGTCGATCAACTCTTGCGGATCACAACCCGACGTTGGCGACGCGGTAATGTTCCGAATATTGTCTCCGCCCGCACCGCGAGATGTCAGCCCATAATCATACAGGCGAGTGATGGTGGGCACGGTATGCCTCGGCGCGATCTCGCGGATCTGAAGGTTTCCTCGGGTGGTCACGTGCGAGTAGCCGCCGCCAAAATCTTCGGCGATGTCAGCTAGACCATGCATTTGACGACTATCCACCACGCAACCAGGAATCCGAGTGCGCAGCATATAACCCGGTTGGATCGGAGCCGTGTTAAACAAGCCATGAAACTTGAACCGGAAAACATCCATGCCTTCCGCCGCCACATCCGTGGCCGCTAGCGCAGTCATCTTGTCCCACATATCGAGTGGGTTCGCCTCAAGCTTGGCCCGCTCTTCTTTGTTCAATTTCGCATAGGGAGTGCCGTAAAGCGCACCGTTATCCTCTGGAGTATGCGTCACGCTTGACGTTGCCTGTTCAGGCTGCTCCGTGAATTGTCCATCAGGGGTCAAACCTGCAAACGGTGTGATCCCCTGTTGATGAACTGCGGTGAAGAACCCTTGTAGGTATTGCTTCTGCTCTTCGTTGAATGGTTGATTGGTCATGGTCGCCTTGTGCTGTTACAAAACGATTCATATGCATTCCCTGTGCCAACTTTGGGCGATCCAGCTCAACTGAAGCCGTATCTCACGCCTTTGCAGGTGTTTTCAGAAAGAATAATTCCAAACCGAAGCGGTTCGAGGCGTAAACTTTACAGCCTATAAAGTACATATTTGTACTTATCGACACATCAGATTACATTTATGTTAATTTGAAGATATGGGCATTCATTCCTGTTGTTCAATAAGGTTTGCCACCGTCGCAAAGCGTATTGAACAAGGCTGGCTTACGGGTTCAGCCCACCCGCAAATAAGGAATCGCTACTCGGCCAGTACTTGAAAATCCGCAGGACCGTTCGTCAAAGCACCATCACTCAAGATCTTTGCCCTTAAACCACCTTGTTTTTCCAAAAACGCCTCGGCCCCCGGTCCAATCGCAAGATCCATCCAAAAGCAGGGAGCACATTCCTCAACCCCTTCAAACTCCACCCCCTGAACAATAAACCGCTGCCCAATCAAGGCATTCAAATCCACCCCCGCCACCAGCACGTTACGGCGAAGCACTCGCGGATCCACCTCCTTCGCGCTCGTCGCAGCGAATACCGCCTCAACCACTGCTTGATCCAAAAAGGTAATTTGCCGTTTACTATCCGCCCCGGGATTAAAGTAACGATCCCCTACAATCCCCGCCCCAGCCACACAACAAATTTCTTCACATTCCACCAGTGGCGCGGTTCCGGGATTCCCTACCGGGTTGCCACGAAAATTGTTCGCAGAGGAAATCATGAGCTTTAGTATCTCGGCCATCGTACAGATCAGGTTAAGCGCTTCGGTTAGGAGCTTCGGTTAGGAGCTTCGGTTAGGGGCTTCGGTTAAGGGCTTGGGTTAAGAGTCAAAGGCTATGGGGTTTCAATTCGAACTCGGACCAACATAGACCGGCAGGCTCCATCTTTCAACCAACCAGATTCACGCACCAAAATACCTTCGAGGAGCGTTTTGTTTTCAGGAGCGAATTCACTAACCGGTAAATCCAATCGGAACCCAGCTCCCAAACCCACTTCGTCCCCCTGCCCTCGATTAGTCGGTTCGAGACGCGTGAGTTTTTGCTTTGCATTGGAACGAATCATCGCATCCGAGCAGAAGAAGTAAGGCGCTGCTTTTGTAACCTCCGAAGCATCCTTAGCTCCGGCGCCAACTAAATGCACCGCCTTGAGATCAAGCGGACGAAGCTCGAGTCGAAGCAGGCCAAACTCGCCACCCTCTATGGGGTGACAGCTCATGGCCCATGCGGGGCAAACCACCGGCTGCTTCTCACGAATCTTGTTGAATGCGGCAACCTGCTTCGGAACCGGCACCGCTTTCTCCCCAACCGGCAGACGAATCTGCATCGGTTGAAAATTCGGGTGACAGGTCGGACCACAAACCATCCAAATCCCGTTGCCTTTGAGCAGCACCTCCGCATCGCTCAAGCTCGCGGGCGGGGTAATCGTCATCAGATGTAAGGCGCTCCCGCGATGTCCCCAGGCCGTGATATCGAACATCTTCACCACTTCGGGATGCTGGCAAAGTAAAGGACCCGCCTGCCAGCCCTTCGGTAGGTTCAAATCAAGTTGCGGTGGGATTCCCACGTCGCCCGGGGATTTCCAATAGGTATGCCACTGGGGCTTGTACGCGAGTTTCATGCCAAGCGTAAACGGCTTTCCGGGCTGGATCACCGACACATCCGCCACCAAACCGAAGCTCAGCCCTGGATCTTTAAGATTCGGGTCAATCTCTTGCGCCTGAAGCGTCGAGAGTCCTGACAAGGCGAATAGCCCGACGATACCGACGATAACACAGGCCCCTAAACCACGGGCCAAGCATCGCACCGCGCGGGTCAACACCCCTGCTTTTCTCTGCTGAATGATAGGATAATTAGTCTTCACTGCGTTCGATCTTAGCTCCGAGTGAGCGGAGCCGAACTTCAATTTCTTCGTAACCACGATCGATCATCTGAGCGTTGTCGATGGTACTATCTCCATCCGCACAAAGTGCCGCGATCACCAGCGCCATGCCGGCCCGGATATCCGGACTGGTCAGCAGGCAACCGCTCAACCTAGAAGGCCCTAGCACCATGACACGGTGGGGATCGCACTGAACGATTTTCGCGCCCATCTCAATCAAGCGGTCTACAAAATACATACGGCTCTCAAACATCTTTTCGAAGAAAAGAATGTCTCCTTGCGCCTGCGTCGCGAGAACGATGGCGACACTCATTAAGTCAGACGGGAAGGCAGGCCAGATGCCATCTTCGATTTTCGGCACCGCTTTACCGAAGTCTTCCGTGATCTGCATAGCTTGGTTTGGCGGCAAGACCCAACGATCGTCTTGCGCGCCCTCGCACTGCCATTCTACCCCGAGTCGAGCGAATCCTCGCTGCATGACGAGCCGAGCGCGCGAACTAGCCATCCCTTCAAGCACCAGCTCGCCACCCGTCGCGGCCGCGGCTGCGATCAGACTCCCCGCTTCCATGAAGTCAGGTTCAATCGAAATTTCTGCCGCACCCAGGCTGTCGACTCCATGGATTGTTAGCAAGTTGGTGCCAATGCCTTCGATGCGGGCGCCCATGGCATTCAAGAGTTCGCAGAGGTTTTGCACGTGCGGCTCGCAGGCCGCATTGTACATCTGCGTTTCACCTTCGGCTAAGACCGCCGCCATGACAATATTCTCCGTCGCGGTCACACTGGCTTCATCAAGCAGCATCTCTGCCCCCTGCAAGCGCGCCGAGCGGGTAATGGTAAAGGCAGGATTTGCATCGATGGTCGCACCCAAGGCTTCAAAACCATGAAAGTGTGTATCCAATCGACGACGGCCAATCACATCGCCCCCCGGAGGAGGCAAGCTCACGCGTGTAAACCGAGCCAGCAAGGGCCCTGCGAGGAGAACCGATCCACGTACTCGCTTGCAAGATTCCGAGTCGAGACTCGCATCCTTTACCCCAGCCGCACAGAGGGTTGCGGTATGCCCTCCAACCGAAACATCCACGCCCATTCCGCTTAAAATATCGAGCATGACTTGCACATCCCGAATCAACGGAAGGTTATGCAAGATGATCGGCTGATCGGTGAGCAAGCAGGCCGCCACCATCGGGAGCGCGGCATTTTTGTTGCCAACCGGAGTGATCGTGCCGCGAAGGGCTTGTCCGCCCTGAATATGAAATTTTGCCATAGAGGACTGACCTAGGAAAGCCCGCTCGCTTTGGCAAGGAACTTGCACCTCCAGTCATAGCCTAGTGCAACAGGACTGGGCATGAAGAGCAGTTCAGGCTACTAGAATCTCCGGCTAGGATTACTGTCAGTTTAGGCGAGATCAAATGTGAGGGGAGTGCCTGCTGTAATCGCCTGCCTAGATGTCCTGCCCAAAATTTGAGTGTAATATTTGGGTTCTAGTCCATCACCCGGCCGTATCACGCGGATGTTTTCTTCGCTAAATTGTTCACCTGCCTTGATGTCTTTCACAACATAAATTGACCGCTTGAACTGCCGGCTATTTTTTTCTGCCTCTTGAACTCCGTATTGGATATGGCCTAAACCTTGCCATGCTCGCTTGGTCTCTACTACGAGTGAGGCGAGTTCTTGTGGCTCTAGTGAAAAAGCGCTGTCGACCCCGCCATCTGCTCGGCAGAGGGTAAAGTGCTTTTCGACCACCGGCGCGCCAAGAGCGACCGCGGCAACCGCCACTCCGATCCCCATGGTATGATCCGACAATCCAACCGGGCAGCCAAAGAGCTGTGACATATGCGGTATCGTCAGAAGGTTGGTATTCTCCGGGGTGGAAGGATAGGTACTGGTACACTTTAGTAAAATGAGTTGCTTGCAGCCAGCTTCTCGGAGGACCCGCACGGATTCGTCGATGTCGGCCGCAGTGGTCAGGCCAGTGGACATGATTACTGGCTTCCCTGTCGCCGCGACCTTTTTAAGCAACGGATGGTCGGTGTTTTCAAAGCTGGCAATTTTGTAGAGGTCTACGCCCAGGCTCTCGAGGAAATCCACTGACGTCGCATCAAAAGGGGAGCTGAAAGGGATCATGCCCACCTCCTTCGCTCTTTCGAAGAGCGGCGCATGCCAATCCCAAGGCGTGTGTGCTTTCTCGTATAAAGAGTATAGGTTTTCGCCCTTCCAGAGGGATTCTTCCTGCGTAATGGTGAATAATCCATGCCCTGCCTTGATGGTCATGGTATCTGCAGTGTAGGTCTGCAGCTTGATGGCATGAGCCCCAGCCTCTGCAGCGGCATCCACGATGTTTAGCGCGCGCTCCATTGATTGGTTGTGGTTTCCCGACATTTCCGCGATCACGAAAGGAGCGATTGGCGTTTCTGAAAAAAGATCAATTAGTAGTTTATTCATGACAAAATTAGTCCGGCTTTAAGCGCATTGTGACCAGCACTGCGACGCGAAAATATCTAGCCCGTTTGTGAGTATTTACAAGCTGATCTTTGATGTAGCGATTCACCTAAATGCAAGGTGGGTGGGAGAGGGGGGGCTTTGTAACACCGATAAACAAAAGAATGTGAATGTACCTTCGCAAAGGTTTACTGGTAATTTACAATACCGTTACGCAGCTGCATTACTCATTCCATTAGTGAATACTTCGAATCAAGCAAAACGGCTCAGCATATTTCCTGCCTACCATCACGCCCCACCTTTGGGCTAATATAGACAGCGCCTCTGGTGATCTAGGGTGGGGATACGCACGCTTTTCAAATTCATAAGCCTCCATGCCTTTAATTTTGGCGTCTAAATCTTCCTTTGAAATTGAAACAAAAATATTGGGCAGGAAATGCTTGGGATCACTTACTGCTCGCCATTCTGTACCCGAAGGAGTTTCGAAGGTAAGTATAGTATTAACCTTCTGATCCTCCATAGGCCTTGTAGCAGTAATGACCGCCTCAAAGGTCCGCTGGTGATCTATATTTACATCGCCACCATGGTGGGTAAAAATAACCTGTGGCCCATATGTTTCGACCTCCTTTTCGATTATCTTAATAATATCCAAAAGTGCAACTGTATCAAACCGGTTGTCTGGGAGATCGTAAATACCGACTGATTGGTAGCCGATGGATTTTTGAGCTGCGTAGATGTTTTCTCTATGAATTTCTAGCTCCTCTACCCATTGTTCGCTATCCCTGCTTTCCGCTCTGGAGGTCAGGCCCTCTCCGAGGATAACGGTTCGGATCTCACAATTAAACTCCCTGACCAATTTGTGCATTGTCCCACCTAGACCAAGCAACTCGTCATCAGGATGTGCGACGACAACCATAATTTTTTTATTTCTTAATGATTCTAACATGCGCTGAAATATCCTCCTCGTTTAAAGTGGAATTTGTAAACTCGAATCGAAAATTTTCAGTTTCAATATATGCCTTTGGATATCCATCAGCATCGAGCATACGTATATAATTATGAACAACTTCTGGGTCGCTTAGGTTTTTAAGGTCACTGTCAGCGGGTTTCCGCCTTTCAAATATAGTGATATCACCTTTTTGAGGAAGCGGAGTTGGCTGGGTGGTGCAAATGGATTGAATTAATTGGATGATTAAAACTTCACATCGTTTAAATATTTCGCGGGCTTTTCCCTCAAGGGAAAGGTCTACTTTGAGGTAGACCCTTCCCGCATCGATTTCTTTGACCACTTCGATAGCCGAGAGTTTTGTGTCTGTATGCCCTCTTAGAATTAAATTTTGAAGGGGACTTCCACCACGACCGTACGGCAAATCCGTCATATGAAAAACCACACATTTGAAGTTAGAGTAGATCTTCTCCGGAATATAATACGACCAATGTGGGAAAAATATATACGTTGGTCCAAAGGCTACTATTTTTTCGTATGTTAGCTCTTCCTTTGTCGAAATAAACTCGACCGTATACAACAGCGAAAGATCATTCACAATCTTTGTATAAGTCGGATTTGAATTAGCGATAATGATTTTCATTGGCGTGAAACGTCGAGGTTATAAATTTTGTACACATCTCCGTTGCGCTTTAATACTTCTGTTTGAGCGAATCCCATCTTTTCAAAAACCTTCCATGACGAGATATTCTGAGCTTTAACAACAGCCTTGAATTTGAGGAGTCGGTTGCAATCATTCTTTAATTTTTCTAGGCCAAATTCAACTAGCATTGTGCCAAATCCGTTTCCTCTACTTTCCTTAGCGATGGAGTAATCAATCAAAGCTTCATTTCCCTCCAGCTCAAATCTAATCTGCCCAACCGGCTGACGATCTGCCTTTAAGATATAGATGTACGTATCTATATCTTCGAGTTTTTGCTTGAACCATCTCGTATGGCCCTCGAATCCTATCGGGTCCGAAGAGATGGCATTCTTCCTGACGGCTGTGTCATTTGCCCAGTCAAAAAATAGCTCCAAATCTTTCAGGGATGCCGCGCAAAGTTGGTATTGCTCTGTGAGTTCCCAGAATATTCTTCGAATATTTTTTTTGGATGAACCGTTGATGTAGCGAGCTTGTTGGTCGGTCATTTTTTTCGGGTTCGACCTTAAGATTTCGTGTAGAAGGGTTACGTAATTTTGAAATTTATTGATATCACCCACGCCGTAGATTAGCCCAAGTTCTGTAAATCCATGATAAACCGAAAGTTGATTTTCTACGTAGTATCCCGAGATAATTGGCATCTTTACTGTAAGAGCTTCATATAGAATTGTGCTTGATGGTAAGATCGCGACTTGAGCGCTGCACATTTTCTCAACCATTTCTTCTGAAGAGAGATTTTCGTAGATATGTATGTTAACGCCAGAAAACTTTCTTGAAGCCGCCTGAACCTCCCTCTTGAACGTATTTGCACCGCCGATCACCACGCAGATTTCTTTAATTTGCTCAGGCAGTCCTTGAGCCAGTAAATGAAGAACCTTCGTCGTAAGATTGTTGAAATCTGCACCGCCAAAGCAAATGAATAGCTTTTGTATCGATGTAATTTCTCTCTTAGCTTTTGCAATGTCGAGAAATTGAGCTTGTAGAATGGCGTACTTGAGGCCTCCACAAAAGCGGGTATACTCTTCGAGAGAATAAAGAGACCGATTAATTGCTGGTGCATGGTTAATCACCGCGTCAGCGACGAAATGATACGAATATACATCATCGATACTAATCACTTTCGAAGTCGGAGACCTGAGGGTTCGTTGATACTCCGTATCGAAATTGTAACCATCCAGTACGAAAATAGTGTGGCGTCCATCTATTAAGGAGACCATCCAGTCTGTTTCCTCAGAAATTTGGATTGCATCAGGAATAAGGACTAGCGAGGAGCATACATTCAGTATCGCTTTTTCGATGGATGCAGAAGGTTTTCGGGTGAAAAAATGGAGAGTGTATAAATCTCTGACCATTCCTCCAATGGATAACATTCGGAAAATATGCCCTAGGCCAATGTCTGAATTTCCATCTGCTCTTAAGTATAAATCAGGTCTATTTTCCAAAGAGTAATCCTCCCTTTTGTATCTTCCTGAATTTACCTTTCCAAAGTTTCTCTTGCTCCATTGAGTTGCGTGCCATTTTTGTTATCCGATTTTCGGTACTGTTTTCTGTTCGATCGTGGCGTTCATCTCAAGAAGCTCTGGGTGGCTGCTACAGAGTTCAGAAATCTGAGAGTGGTTTAGTGAAGGGGCGTTATGTTCTTCAATGAGGGTTTTGATTAGCTTGAAATCTGCTTCTGTATCAAGGGTAATTCGTTCGGCAGAATGATCCGATTCTTGTTGAATATGAACCGAGCGGCACTCACATCTGCCTTGATAAAGGTAAGGAGTTACATGCTCTCGTTCGTGATCATGTACGGCTTCTCTCTGCGCTTCTTCCAGAAGCTCATACGAGAAGATTTCGAAATCCATCCCAATAGGAAAGGTACGCTTTTGGCAGATGGATAAATAAACGCGTGCATCTGCTTCTTGAAGGTACTGGTCGATTCCTTTGTGAACGAGTTTCCCGTCAATGAGGGGGCAGTCCGAGGTTACTCTTACAATAACATCAAGAGCTTCGCGGGTGGCGAGATGGTAGAATCGGGAGAGGACATCGTTTTCGTCACCGCGAAAATAGCTTAGGTTGTGTTCGTTGGCAAAGCGTTCAAGCGGATCGTCCTCGGTGCGATCCGTTATCGCGAGATAGAGTTCTGCCTCAGCATACTTTAGTCGATCCACATGGTATTCCAGCATGGGCTTTCCCCCTGCTTCCAGAAGAACCTTCCCCGGCAGGCGACTACTCGTCATTCGGGCTTGCGAGATGATACCGACCTTCATGAGCAAAGCTCCGTCATGACCTCGATGACGCGTGCTTGATCGTCATCCGTAAGGCCGTGGTACATTGGCAAACTCAAGCAACCTTCATAATAGGTTTCGGCGCATGGGAGAGAGTATTCAGCGAGTTGTTTATAATACGGCATGGTGTGCACTGGAATGTAATGCACTTGGCTGTATATGTGCTTGCTTCTCAATTGCTGATAGATGTCAGCCCGATTCTCAAGATGAACAATAAATAAGTGAAAGGCATGGTCTTGGTTCGCCGCGCCCTGAAGAAGATCAAGGTTAAGGTCAGCGAAGGCCGCCTCATAGCGCTTAGCAATCTCCCGCCTCCGTGCAATACCCGCTTTGGCTCGACTTAATTGGGAGTGGCCCAAGGCCGCTTGCATGTCAGAAAGGCGATAATTATAGCCGAGCTCATGCATCTCATAGTACCAGCCCCCGTGGTTTTCCTCGAGCGTATCAGGATCTTTGGTGATGCCATGTGTACGCAGAAGCCGGACCTTTTCGGCTACTTTATCGCTTTTGGTGGTGACCATTCCCCCTTCACCGCAGGCGATGTGTTTCACCGGATGGAAGGAGAAAATCGCCGCATCGGCATAGCGTCCATTTCCGCAGGGGTTTTTATGGCCGTTCGAGTCGGTAAAGGATCCGCCAGGAGCGTGGCAGGCGTCCTCGATGATCCAGCAATCAAACTCATCTGCGATGCCTCTGAGCTCTTCGAGGTTTACTGGAGCACCGGCGAAGTCGACAGGAATAATGCCGACCACTCCCTTTCCCTGCGGAGACGCTAGGTATTCACGGACCTTATTCAGATCGAGGAGGGCCGTCTTGGGGTCAATATCAACAAAAATCGGTTCGGCCCCGCAGTAGCGAACGCAATTCACACTCGCGGCAAAAGTGATGGGGGTCACAATGACTTTATCACCGGGCTTTAAGCCCAGAGCTAAGCAGCAAAGGTGGAGTGCAGTTGTTCCGTTTGAAACCGCAATGGCATGGGTTGCTTCAACGTATTCGGAAAAGGAGCGCTCAAACTCTGCAACTGCGGGGCCTTGGGTTAAGAAGTCCGACTTCAGGACTTGCTCAACCGCTAATAGGTCGGATTCATTTATTGATTGCCTGCCGTATGGAATGTTTTGCATGGAATGTTTAGACTTAGGTTTCAGCGAATAGAATTCAATATTCTTTGAACGATGTGCGCGCATTGGACATTGGGTGGAGGGCTGCACCTGATCTAATACCCCTACAAAATATTTTTTCAAATTAGAAACTAGGATCAATCTTGTGGGTGGACGTAAGAAGATTTTCACCAATTCGACGGAGACCAGTAAACGTAGCCCGATCACTCGCTAAAATGGGTTTTACGCAGCACGCGAACAATGCGTTGCGCGATGATGCCACAGCCTTTTGGTGCGGGATGGATGGAATCGATTTGCAACCCATCTTTGGTGCGAAGCAGACCGTCTAGGAGTCTGTCGGACTTAGGCTTTCGAGCGAGGGTTTCTCAGTTTGAGACCAGACGGTTTGGACGATTCGTGAGAATAGTTGAGACTATTTGATCGATTCGTCCGGATCGTATGAGCCAAAATGAGGAATTCGCAGCCGAATCTGCTAAGTCCGACAGGCTCCTAGGATATCCGGTACCATCGCGATATGCAGATCGCGGCACATCTTGCGGTACATATCATGCCGCTCCCCGTCGAAGATGGACAAGACTTCGGTGAACACCACGCTATGACCTTTCGACTGAAGGTTGGAAATCACCTGGCGCAGGTTGGCATCGGTTTCCTCCAAGGAGACATTTCTTAAAATATCATTCCCTCCAAAGGTCAGGATCACCAAGGCGGGCTCACCAGCCTCAATGTGCCTAAGTCGATTCAGCGCATCGGCCGACGTTTCCCCGGGAAACCCAAATCGCTGCATGGGCAAACGGAGGGTAGCGGCAACTCGATCCGGAAAGGAGTCTTCCTTCTTTTCCAGCCCATAACCTGAGACCAGACTATCCCCAAAAAAGATCAGTTGCGCAGGCGGGTGAGATTGCCTCGAAATATCCCAGTGATTGATCCGAGAAGGCCAGAGTAACCATAGAAGGCCGACGAGAAGGATACCGCCGA
>Ga0209186_1000795_pt1 | contig 24472 bp, 22 predicted proteins | sample SidtaG_FD_187426 | JGI IMG/M metagenome (GOLD analysis project Ga0209186, IMG submission 187426) | Marine algal microbial communities from Sidmouth, United Kingdom - Sidmouth_Male2 metaG (SPAdes) (version 2) | ecosystem: Host-associated > Algae > Red algae > Unclassified | place: Sidmouth...
AAGAACAACATGGACTCTGTGCTTATTGCCAACAACCCTTAAAGGTTAACAACGCAATCCATCAAAAAATCCTAAAATTAGACAAAGTAATCATTCCCTTAATAGGCAAAGAGACGATTCCAACATTGTTAGCAGGAGAGGAATTAGCCGAATTAGAAAAAGACCGTGATAGAGTTAAAATCGAGCATCATTGTGAACGAAGTGTTTGTAATGGAACGAATGGAACAAAAGATAAACGTTTAGATTATAGCAATTTGTTCGTTGTTTGTTTGGGAGAAACCTCTCATAAAGAAGCAAGAGCAGATGAATCAACCACTTATCGTCACTGTGATACCTTAAAATCTGATTTTGATAAGACAAATGGACTCCCTATCGACATAAAACCCACCATTTCAAGCCACATTACAACAATCAGCTATAGATCAGGCATCATCAAATCTTCTAACGAACAGCACAATGACGAAATCAATAGAATCTTAGGCTTGAATGTGCCTCCACTAAAAAAAATGCGAAAAAAGCTATGGAATGATATTTACAAATACAGTAGACGAAAATCAGGGGAAATAGACAAAAACAAAATGAAAAAGCTAATAGCAAGCAATCTCGACCAAAAAGAAGGCTATTTCACCCATCCATTTCCTGCACTTAGTGAGTATATGCAAAAATATTGTTAATGTTAATCTTTAAACCTTAGTTTATATAACAATCTACTTATATGAACTTTAAAAGACTTAAACAACTTATATGGTTCAAAGTTTTGCCTTTTGCCCAAAAATAAGCACTTTTACTTTTCATTCATTTCCAGTGTACTAAGTAATGGTAAAAAAACAACTTAACGTTTTAGACTTCGATATTTTCCAATCTATTTCGTTAAAAAGCCTCGTCGTAGCCCTGCTACGCCTACATTTTTTGCCTAAATCTCTTTGTCTACAATCGTGAACTTATTTCTTAACCATTACTAAAAATAGAAAGATGATTGGTTTTGTTATTAGAAAAGTGCTTTATGGGTTTTTGGTATTATTTGGTGTAACGCTTTTAGTGTTTATCTTATTCAAAGCGATGCCAGACCCTGCTCGTTTGACCATGGGGCAACGAGCAGATGTGGCATCTGTAGAAGCCATTATCAAAGCAGAGTACTTAGACAAGCCTGTACCTGTGCAGTTTGCCTACTACCTCAACGACCTCTCGCCACTCTCTTTTTATCAAGATACCCCTGAAAACAAAGACGAATATCGTTACACAAAACTATTAGGCGCAAGTGGCAGTACGGCTTTGGTCTTAAAACCGCCCTATATGCGCCGTTCCTACCAAACCCGAAAGCGAGTAACCTCCATTTTATTGGATGCATTGCCCACCACCGTCATTTTAGGCGTCTCCGCCATTATATTTGCCAGTATTATCGGTATATTTTTAGGTGTAATTGCTGCAATTAAACAGTTTTCCTTCTTTGACAATAGTATCTTAATTAGTACCGTATTGGGAATTTCACAGCCTTCTTACTTCTCAGGCGTAATATTGGCATTGGTATTTGGGTATTTGTTGGCAGATTATACAGGTCTGAATCATACAGGGCAGCTATTTGGCTTAACGGATTTGGGTGATGAGGTCTTTCAACCAAAAAACCTAATCCTTCCCGCCATCGCTTTGGGCATTCGTCCTGTCGCCATTATTGTACAACTAACGAGAAGCTCTATGTTGGATGTATTGTCACAAGACTACATTCGGACAGCAAAAGCCAAAGGATTGTCAAAATTCAAAGTACTGTTTAAGCATGGGCTGCGTAACGCTTTAAACCCAGTTATTACGACCATTTCAGGTTGGTTTGCTTCCATCTTAGCAGGAGCTTACTTTATTGAGATTATCTTTGATTGTAAAGGATTGGGCTATGAAACAATCAAAGCCTTAAACAATTTGGACTTTCCCGTAGTCATGGGATCTGTTTTATTTACAGCTACTATCTTTGTAACGATGAATATTCTTGTAGACTTACTTTATGGTGTTTTGGATCCAAGAGTAAGACGTTCTTGACACTCCCCTGCCTAAAGGCGAGGGATTCTAAGCACACGCATGAGCCAACGCTGCTTTTGGGTCTGCCCAATCCAATTTATCTGGCTTGGTTATCGCCTTGAAAGACAGTTTTAGTTACCTACTGCTGAAAGGATTCTATCAGTAACCTAAAGAACTGAAACAAAAATACGGAGAAAAAACAACATTTTGAGCATTAAAAAAACAAAAAAACAAAATTTATCCCAAGTCTAAAAATGTTGTATTTTCTTTTGTACTGGCTAAATAAGTACACAATTTTATTTTCACTTTGACATTTTATTGACAAGTACACATCTCTATCCAACTAATTGAAAATAAAGAAATTGGAAATAAGGAAAAAATAGCACATAAAAACTTCTCTGGTATTCTTATTATATCTCCTTTATTTTTCATAAATTTACGAACATTCCTATTCTACTTTTCTTTGACAAATGTGTAAAATCAACTATTTGCTCTTGTATCTATTATTTTAATTAATACGTATTAAAAAAATACAATAAAAATGGCGGCTTCTTTTCTCCTCTCTTGCAACATTTTTGGAATCAAAACTGTATAATTTACAAAGCTAATAGAGTAAAAATATTTATTTATAATGATTTAGTTATCAAAAAAAACACTTTATAGACGGGGCGAACGTAAAGTCTTTTTTATAATATGTTGAAACTCCTTTTTTGTGGGCTTCTTATCATTTTAATCAAACAAATAATGAAAAATAATATTTGAAAATGTTATTGCTTTATATATTATTGATACGACTTTGCGTTCCCCCTGACTTTATAGACTTACTATAAAAATAAAAAAATATTTAAAAACTAAAACTACATTCAAAAAATAGTATTTAAATGTTATAACTTGACAATGCGCTCACAAAAGTTTACTTTTACAATCCTAATATTAAAACCTTATTACATAATTATGAAATAACCCCAATAAATTATGCTATAAATACCCAAATTAACTATTATAATGAAAAAGAAAAAAGGGCAAAACACATTCAATTTTTTATACATTGAGGATGATCAAGGAGCTATCAAGTTAATGAAGATTTATTTGAATCTCATAAATTCTTTTAAATCAAAATTTGATTCTGCTTTCTATCTAAAAGATGGTATCAAAAAACTGGAAAACAATAATTTTGATATTCTATTTTTAGATTTATATCTTCCTGACCATGTAGATTCTCCTGAAGCAACAATTAGACAAATTCAAAAAGACTTTCCCAATCAGCAAATTATTGTTATTTCTTCTTATGAAGATAATGAATTTGCTTCCAAACTGATTGAGATGGGGATTTCTGACTATTTGTATAAGGAAAAAATCAATGCAAGTACTTTGGAGAAAGCAATTCTATTCTCTTTATCAAGAGTTGGTAAAGGATTAGCTAAAGATGCTACACCAAATCAACGCATCAAAGATGCAGACCCTCCTACTGGTCCATCTACCAGTAACTAAAAAATAAGAGAAAGCGTTAAATAATTAGGGATGTTTTACACAATGCCTGTTGATTCGCAAAATTTTATTGAGTTTTTAATAACTATACTTCTGTTATTACCTCATTTATTTTAATTTTGCCAATCAGCACATTTATCTATAATTATGTCTCTACCCAAACAACTTCTTTGGGGAGTACTTTTAGGAGGATTAGTCATTTTGAATCTAATCGCTTTTACAAAGACAACTCCTTTCAATTCCGAAACTTCGACCAATCAAATACTATCGACTTACAAGAAAGACCCTATACCAACAACTGAAACTTCTATTAATTTGGGAGGAGAAGCTGGTATGTCTACTCCGAGAAAGACGTTAGATGCTATCTCTGACGCTCAAAGTATCTCTGATGATTCCCCTGATACTATTGAAGAACGCATGAAACAACAAGGGTTAGTTAATGTTAAGGAAACTATTCCTGATATTAAAATTGACCTTAAATACGCTACTCCGCACAATTTCTTAAAGAAAGTGCTTTATACTGATTTGCACAATTGTTATTTGCAAAAAGAAGCTGCTGAAATGCTCAAAAAGGCTCAAGCCTATTTAAAAAGTATTCAGCCAGAATATAGCTTAATTGTATTTGACGGTGCTCGTCCTCGTTCTATTCAAAAAGAAATGTGGAAAAAAGTAAAAGGTACACCCGAACAGAGATATGTCGCCAACCCTTACAAGGGATCCATTCACAATTTTGGAGCTGCCGTTGATTTAAGTATTGTTGATGAATATGACATCGAATTAGACATGGGTACTCCCTATGACTTTTTCGGCAAATTAGCTCAACCTCGCTATGAACAACAGTTTTTTGATTCCAAGGAATTGACAAGGGAACAATTAGACAATCGAGCTTTACTACGCAAAGCTATGAAACACGCAGGTTTTCGGGGCATTCTATCAGAGTGGTGGCACTTCAATGCCTTTTCTAAAGAAGTCGCCAGAGAAAAATATGGAATTATAGAGTAATTTAAATATCTAAAATATAACTTATTTCAAAAAACATTATTATCAGTATTTTATAGAAGTTATTTAATTTATATCTATACTTACATTCAAAAAACAAATGATTTATTTTATAAAAAATAATTTATTTTTTATCCGCATTAAATATTATTAATCAACTCAAAATGCATACATAAAAAAATTTATGTTTATTTTTTTTAAAAAAAAAGCAGTAAAAATCTAAACAAAAGTGTTCGCATTCTCGTAAAGCGTTATATAAGGACTATTTTACGCTAAATCTATTAAGAATGAACACTATACCCCTCCAAATTCTTCTAGTTGAAGACAATACAGGAGACGCTGTACTGACCCAATTAGCTTTAAAAGCAGCTAATATATATTTTAAATTGCATGTTGTAGACTCTGTTAAGCAGGGTTTGGATTTTGTATTCAAACGCAATAAATATATAGATACTTATACGCCTGATATAATCATCACCGATCTTAATCTGCCTGATTTTTCTGGAACAAAGCTGATTCAAGAAGTAAAACAAACCAAGCGGTTAAAAAACATACCTGTGGTCGTGATGACTACCTCTAATATGGAATCTGATAGGATGAAATGTATGGAACTTAAAGCCAATCATTACATTGTTAAGGATATGGATTTTGATAATTTTGTAGACAACGTTCAAACGATTACACGCTATCTTCCTTTAGCATTATAAGGAGAGAACGGTTTATTGCTCCGTCGTTACACATGGTCTCGCTATACGCTATTATGGCTAAGAAAGAACGAATTTATTAAGACATAGCCAAACAGAACTGTATGGACAAGGCAGGCCTTGTTCCAACCGATTTACACTACCTAAACGAAAGCAAGCCATACCGCTACTATCGAGTCTATTTTGAATGGCCTCAACAAAAAGACCATAAATTTCTCCATTACATATCATGATAAGCCCTGATACACGACCCATATTAAGGCTTTTTTATTTCTAAAAAACCAAATATAGAACGACAACACTTGTTCCTTGTTTTCATGGAGTATAGTCGAAATAAGGAGTCGAAATGAAGAACTACAGCACGAAACAAAGTGAAAAGTTCAGTAAATAGCTGTTCAAACCATCCAAAATAGACCTGATGGTAGTGGTATGGCTCTTGGTTTTTGTGGTTTAAGTCGTTTTTGTGGTTTTTGTAGTTACTCCTCCACACTACGATTATCAGTAAAGAGCCATAAGAACGGACAGCAGGCCTTTCCGTCACGACGAAGCAATCCACCGTTCTCTCCTTATTAATCTAATGTAATTATAGCAATCCTAATTCAGTTCAGGAATTTTCTTTCACGCAAAGACCGCAAAGAATTTTGACGCAAAGACCGCAAAGCTCAACAGAAACCAATCTCTTTGCGACCTTTGCGAAAAACTCTGCGACCTTTGCGTGAGATACACTTTTTCTATTTTCAGATAGGACTGCTATAGACACATTAGGTAATAATCATACTTGTCTCTCGTCACTTTGCCTAAAACTGCCCTTCTGGATAGTGAGCCAACATGCGCTCATGCATTTTTGCCCAAATCATTTCCTGAAATTCCTCCAAGCGATCAGGCATATATTCGTCGGGGTAAAAAGGTCCATCCCAATAACAATGAATCTTACCAGGTCGTATAAACCAAGAATCACCAGGCAATAACTCATTGGAATTCACCGCAGTACACACCGCAATCGGCTTGCCCGTCTCAATGCTCAATTTAAACGCTCCTCGCTTAAATGGCTTTAGCAATTCGGGACCTGCATTGCGAGTACCTTCGGGAAAAAGCAAGAGTGAATCGCCCTTATCCAAAACGCCGCTCATAACTTTTAGGCTTCGCTGTCGATCTCGTCGGTCTTCTCTTTTGATGGGAATATGGAGGTGTTTGAGGGCAAAACCAAAGACGGGATACTTCAAAATCTCTGCCTTCGCCAACAATTTAGCCTTTCCAGGCGTCTGTACGGAAGTGATAAAGGGATCAAGATTGGAATGGTGATTGAAGATATAAACCATTGACAATGAATCATCTATTTTGTCTCGCCCATAAACTTTTAGCCGAATCCCCATAAAAAACAAACAACAATGACTGATGTATTTGGGAACATGCAAGGCTCGTTCTTTTTTGCCAATGACCACAAAAAAAACCATGAGGGGAAAAAAAAGCACCATAAAAAATACGACAACAATTCCACTCCAAATTGTACAAAAAAATCGAAAAATTCCTATCAGTAGTCCTTTCATTTCATAAATTTACCAAAATTTTTACATCATTGTTATAAATCACACAATTTGAATCCGACGCAACATAGTAAAATCGTGAAAGAAGCAGCTTATCATTTGGGTTTCCAATATGTTGGGGTCAGCAAAGCGGATTTTTTGGAGGAAGAAGCACCGCATTTGGAAGAGTGGTTGAAGCGAGATTATCACGGTAAAATGGCGTATATGGCAAATCATTTTGATAAGCGACTCGATCCTCGAAAATTAGTGCCAAATGCAAAATCGGTGGTTTCTTTACTCTACAATTATCATACGGAAGCCAAACAAAAGGATGAAAATGCGCCCAAAATTTCTAAGTACGCTTATGGTGAAGATTACCATTTTGTGATAAAGGCAAAATTGAAGGAATTGTTACACATTATTCAAGAAAAAATTGGGGCGGTAGAAGGTCGTTGTTTTGTGGATTCGGCACCTGTCTTAGAACGCCCGTGGGCAGAAAAAAGTGGAATTGGATGGGTTGGTAAACATTCATTGCTAATCAATAAAGAAGCGGGTTCTTACTTTTTTTTGGCGGAATTAATCATTGATTTGGAGATGGAAGCGGATGGTCCCATTAAGGATTATTGTGGGACTTGTACTCGTTGTATTGATGCTTGTCCGACGGAGGCGATTGTGGAAAACAAGGTCGTTGATGGGCGTAAATGCATTTCGTATTTTACGATTGAGTTGAAGGAGTCGATTCCTGCTTCGATGAAGGGGAAGTTTGAAAATTGGATGTTTGGTTGTGATATTTGTCAGGAGGTTTGTCCTTGGAATCGCTTCGCTCGTCCGCACCAAGAACCTGCTTTTGAGCCACACCCTGATTTGTTGGAGATGTCGTTGGGGGATTGGCAGGAATTGACGCAGGAGGTTTTTAGTAAGGTATTTCGGAAATCGGCAGTGAAGCGGACGAAGTTTGGGGGGTTGGTCAGGAATATTGCGTTTTTGGGGGAGAGGGATGGGTAAGATGTAAGGCATCTTGAAGATGCCTTACATCTAAACGGAGATGCAAGACACTTTAGAAGTGTCTTGCATCAAAAATGGAAGGCATCTCTAAGATGCCTTCCATTTAAAACTTGCATTTCTGTTGTGTTCCATTGTATAAGTAAACAACGAATTATTATACAATGCCTTATCAACCCAATCATATTTACCATATCTATAATCAAGGAAATAACCAACAATACATCTTTTTTCAAAAACGTAATTATTCCTTTTTTATCAATAAAATGCGCCAATATCTACTACCCTATGTCGATATTTTGTGTTACTGTTTAATGCCTAATCATTTTCATTGGATGGTACATACAAAGATGGAAGCTTGTATGCCCTCTAATGCTATAAAACCAAGAAAAAAAATACAGACATCTAATAACAATTTAATACAGTCTGATGATTACCAACAAAACCTAAGTCATGCCATTGGCAAATTGCTCAGTAGCTACACAAAAGCTATCAATAAACAAGAACAACGTTCAGGCTCTCTATTTAGAAGCCATACCAAAGCCAAAAATGGCATCATTGAAGAACTCATTACCATTAACAATGAAGATACATTAATTTTTAAGCCCAACAATCCTTATGTAAAAATATGCTTCAACTACATCCACAACAATCCTGTAAAAGCCCACTTAGTCGCAAAGCCAGAATACTGGGAACACTCATCTGCACAGGATTACAAAGGACTACGAAACAATGATTTATGTAACCAACAGCTTGCACAAAAAATTATATGGCAATAAACAAAAGCTAACACCAATCACTTCTCCGCCAAAATCAAATAATGGTCAAAGAAAAACGCATTTTGAATCAAAACCGTTTTTACAATTTTCAAACCCCGTTTTGTCAGCATCGTTTCATACTCCGCCAAATCATATTGATGTGGATGCAAAATATCGCCAGGCAATGCTCTGAAAATATGCTTAAAAAAACCATAATTGTGCGCATCAATCGTCAGCAATAACTGCCCTTCAGACTTTAAAGCATTTACCAAATTATCCGTACTTCCTTCAATATCTTTGACATGATTAATCACATTCATACAACACACTACATCAAATTCTTTCGTTGCTTTGTACGCCTCTAAACCCGTAAAAATAAAATTCACATACGGATATTCTGACTTCTCAAAGTAGTCCAATTTTTCCGTATATTGATTGAGTAGTGGATCAATTGCGGTTACTTTTTGATTGGGGAAAATCGTAAAAATCCCCGATGGTCCACAACCTGCGTCCAATACAGACGCTCCTTCAGGAACTTTGAAATCATCGCCCAAAGTTCCTAAAAGATTCGTCCAATATTTGCTTTTCCATTGAGCATATTCGGCTTTATCCTTCTTTTTTAGATAATTTTCCCACCACCGAATTTCTGCCCATTGTGCCACTTTCCAACGCCAAGTCGTTGCCATAAAAATCGTTTTCGTATTTTAAACGTCTCACTTGTCACCCGTCACTCGCCCCTCATCACACCTTATAAATATCGCCATAAACTCGATAAAATCCAGCAGCAGATTCTCGAAGTTCCTTTACGATAAATTCAGCATTTTCCGTTCTAAGGTTCTTTGGAAATTGTACATTCCAATCTTTCTTGTATCCATCAGATAATGCTCGTACTCTCAATTTTCCACCAATTTTAGTACATTTTAGCCTGATGCCTTCTAAGTCGCTTGTCGCTGTTTCCAAAATATCTGTTTGAATGATCTCAACCGTTTTAGGAGCTTCAATATTCGTAATTTCTGCGACTTTTCCTGCCTTAGAATCCGTGATTGCCCCTTCACTTACATCAATGCATGTCAGCATTCCGTAGGTCGTGACGATGTACAATTTACCTTCATAATACTGCATCGAATAGCCAGAACCACAGGTCGTCGCCAATTTCCACAAGCGTTCACCATCTTTATTAAAGCAGTAAATGAATCCCGAATCATCGCCACCAAAAATCAATTCATTGTCTTTAGAAGAAGCGCAAGAATAGACAGGACGATCTGCTACTGAGGTAGACAATAAATTCCCTGTGGCATCAAACAATTCCAATGCTTTTGAAGATGAAGCCGCCAAAACGGTATTGCCCATACGCCATCCAAAAAGGACGGCACCTCTTGTACTTTGATCCCAAATCTGTTCCCCACTTTCGCTATCATAACACGTCACGCCTCGATTGTGTCCGTGATAAATTTGGCTGCCATCACAACGCACCATCCAACCTGCAATACCGATACTTTTTTTCGCCCACTGCTCCTCATCCTCGTGATTAATCGTCGTCACATATCCTCCACGATCCGACACGACCAACAATCCATCATTAATATCCAACCAATAAATATCAAGATTCTCGCTAATTTCATACGCCAAACGTGGTACTTTACCCGTTAAGTCATAAACGTTACCATTATCGCAGCCCACATAAATCCAATCCTCATCCGCAATAATACATTTCACACCATCAGGCAATTGATATTGGTTCACGACTTCCCCGTCGTGATTCAATTTAAAAACCCGTCCTCCTTGATTTCCAACCCAACAAAAATCCTCATCAATATAAATTCCAAAAGCAGCAGACCCTGAATTAAATTTCCACAAAACAGGCGCATTCGGCGCTTTAGATTTCGGCGTCGTATTGCGACGAGTTGATGAACCAGAAGCAGCCACACTATTAGAAGTAGAAGCCGTTGGTGGTGGCGACGGAATACTTCTACGAGTAATTGAACGTTTTTTACGTACACCTTGCACCGCAGCCGCATAGCCTTTTTTCTTCTTTCCAGCAATCTTTTTATCCGCATCCTTTTGGGCAGCCTCTTCCGAAGCATACTCCTTTTCAGACGATGTACCATTCGTTCCAATCCGCCCATAACGGACACTCACCTTCTTACCATCCACCGTCACTTCATAAAATTTATGTGCGCCCACCGCCTGCGATAATTCTAAATATGTCTTTGTCATTTTAGGGTTTTTTTATTTTATATAATTTATTCTTTTTTAATTTTATTTTTTGGAGAGAACGGCAAAGCAGCTTCGTCGTTGCGTTTGTCCCTGCTATCCGCTAATGGCTGGCATTTCTAAAAAGCCATTCCATTTCACAATACATTCTGTGAAAGCCCAACTTTGCCAACCCAATCAGCCAACCACTACTATCAGGTCTATTTTGGATGGAATGTATCTTTGTTCAACTGCTAAAAGTATTATAAATTCTCTTGGAATTTTGGCGATTGCTGTTCTAATGTTCCTCCTAATTTTTTTATTCGTTTTTGTAGCTTTAATTATTCATTCCTTAACCCATTGAAATGTGTCAGAAGCCAATGTTTTTGTAAGCACGTAATAAGATTTTACTCCAAACAATTTTGCATATGAATTAAATTTAGAGCGATAGGCAGTATTGATATTCGATATATACGAGTCATCAGATGATGACCAATTAATAATTGACAGCAATATTATCTCTGTATCTGTATTTATATTGAAAGGAGCACAGTTATTAATTCGATTCCCAAGTGGCCTGCCCAGAAGAATTGAAGAAAAAATACAAAGTGTATCTAACGATTTTTCAAGTAAATTTCTAATTCTGTATTTATAAATGCCTTCTTTTATTTCATTAATTTTTTCTTGTTCTATGTTAATATCTTGTTCTTCATCAATACTATCATTTCCCCAATTTTTCAACTCAATTAAGAATAATTTATTATCATTTTGATTATACCAACAGAAATCCATCTCTCTAATGTGCTGCATTTTTTTATAAGCAGGACACTCACAAATTCGGAAATAATTATCATCAGGAAATTCGAGTGTTATAGAACTTTCTGTAAATACCATTTTATAATTATTATTTTAAGTTGCCTAAATCCTGATAAATTTCCTCTTCGTACATTTTTAATGCCTCGTTGATTATAGAATTTGTCGGAAGAACTCCATCACTTATATCTTTAAAAGAGTTTGTTATTGAGGAACCTTGTTCTCGTTCTAAATTCCAACATAAAGTTTCTATATTTTCCCGCTTAGAACTATTGGCTAATTGCTTAGTGACAAAATAGCTATGAGAAGCAATAAATATTTGCACTCCAGCCTTTGACATTGCCACTAACATTTCAACCATCTGCCGAACTGCATCAGGATGCAAAGCCGTTTCTGGTTCATCCATAAATAGTACTGTCCCTTTTCCTAATTGCCTATTTGTAATTAGGGTAGTTAGAATGCCAATTTTTTTTATTCCTTCGGCTGTTTGCTGAATGGCAAATTTTTGATTTCCCCTCTTGAAAATAAATGGTTGTTCCGTTTTTCCTGTTTGTTCAATTTTGCCTTCAAATAATTCTTCGAGAGATTTATTAACAGAACTTAATTCACTTCCTACTCTTTCTTTAGTAGTAGGCAAATCCAAGGATTTAATTAAATCCAAATAAGTATCATCAAAACCTACTCCATATTCCTGTTCTCTAATTATACGAATATCAGAAAAGGCGGTTAAGACCTCTTTTGCAGGTATAAATAGTGCATTAATTGTGTTTGATGGAATTGGCTTAATGTCGTTGTTACAATCAGGAATTTTCCTTTCAGTTCTATCACCAAAAGAAAAATATAGGTCTTGGTCATATTTACCATTGTCTCCAACTAATGAAAGCTCAACTTTTAACTTATCTTTACTTCCCTTTTGTACTAAATCACCTATTCCATTATTACGTGGCATAAATGTTTTCAACATTTTATCGGATAGTTCTCTACCAAAAACTACTTCTGAGTTCTTCACCTTTTTTGAATAGACTTCAAGTGCTTTAACAGTAGAATATAATAACTTTAATAATCCTGTTTTTCCAGTATCATTTTTTCCAACAATCAAATTTATAGAAGGAATATCCTTAACTTCTAAATTTGAGTGAGCCATGAAATTTTTTATATTTACTGATTTTATCATTTTTAGTCTATTTCATTTAAAATACAGTGACGAAGTTATAGTTTTTTTAGATATTTCTATTTTTTATTACTATCAACAAGTCAATAGAAGTCCCGACCTCAACCACCTAGACCCGATAGTAGTGGTATGGCAAGTAGTTTTTGTGGTTCTTACTTTATACCAAGCCTACTTGCCATAAGAACGGATAGCGGGACTTTCCATAACGATGAAAGAGGAACTGTTCTCTCCTAATTTTTTAATTATCAATTCCACGGATTCACTTAATTTAAGCCTTCGTTTTTTCGGCATCTGCCAAAAATTTTGCCAAGCCTATATCGGTCAAGGGGTGATTGAGTAAGCCCATAATGGATTTGAGGGGGCAGGTGACGACATCTGCGCCCAACTCGAAGGAACGGACGATGTGGAGGGGATTGCGAATGGATGCCGCTAAAATCTCGGTGGGTGTGCCATAATTTGCGTAGATTTCGACCATTTGCCCGACCAATGCCATGCCGTCCCAATTTGTATCGTCGATGCGACCGATGAAGGGTGATACATAAGTTGCGCCTGCTTTTGCTGCCAAAATCGCTTGTCCTGCCGAGAAAACGAGGGTGCAATTTGTGCGAATTCCTTTGTCAGAAAAATATTTCAACGCTTTTACACCGTCTTTAATCATAGGAATTTTTACGACGATATTCTCGGCAATTTCTGATAGTTTTTCGCCCTCTGCAATCATATCTTTGTACGATGTTGAGAAAACTTCTGCACTTACATCGCCATCAACCAAATCGCAAATATCTTTGTAGCGTTGCATAATTTCTGCTTCGCCCTTAATGCCCTCTCTTGCCATCAACGAAGGATTCGTCGTTACACCATCTAAGATGCCCAAATCAACACCTTCTTTAATATCTGCTAAATTTGCTGTGTCTATAAAAAATTTCATATTTATTCGTTGTATTTTTGAGCCGTAAAGATACAATTTTTTATTAAGGAATGATACAAAACAAATGTTCATTTTTATCTTCGACATTTTTCTATTTACTTCGTTAGAAAGCCTCATCGTAGCCCTGCTATGCCTACGTTTTTTGCCTCATAAATAAAAAAATCTCTTTGCTAAAATTTGTACCTTTATTTTCAAATCATTCCTTGAGTTCTGATAAAATTTTACCTTTTGAAAAAAAGCATTGTATTTCCTGTTATCAACGATTTGACGTACGATCAGCGTATGCAGCGCATCTGTCGTAGCTTGGCGAAAGCGGGTTATGAGGTGACGCTGATTGGGCGAGAATTGCCTGATTCTAAACCGTTAATACAACAGGATTTTCAGCAAGTTAGAATGAAGCTTTCGGTCAATAAGGGAAAATTATTTTATCTTTTGTACAATTGGAAACTTTTTTGGTTCTTGCTCAAAAATGATTTTGATATTATTGGATCGGTGGATGTGGATACGTTGGTGGCTGCTCATTCTGTGGCGACGCTCAAAGGGAAACCGCTTGTTTTTGATGCCCACGAATATTTTTCGGAAGTTCCTGAAGTTGCCCATCGTCCAAAAGTAAAATGGGTGTGGGAAAAAGTCGAAAGTTGGATTTTTCCGAAGTTGAAATATGCGTATACGGTCAATCAGTCTTTGGCTAACATTTTTGAAGAAAAATATGGGGCACCTTTTGAAGTGATACACAATGCGACGGTCTTAGAAGATAAAGATTTTCCTGAACAACCAAAGGATTATATTTTGTATCAAGGAGCTATAAATGTAGGTCGTGGTTTGGAGCAAATTATTCGAGCGATGCCGTATTTAGAGACTCGTTTGGTTATCTGTGGCAAGGGCGATGTTTTTGAGGATTGCCAAAACTTGGTCAAGGAATTAAACTTAGAAAGAAAAGTGGAATTTAAAGATTTTGTTCCTCCGCAAGAGTTGAAAGAAATAACGCTACATGCTATCTTGGGACTCAATATATTGGCGCATCAAGGCGAAAGTTATTATTATTCTTTAGCCAATCGTTTTTTTGATTACATGCACAGTGGTATTCCCCAAATTTGCAGCAATTTCCCCGAATATCGACATTTCAATGACAAATATAATGTTGCTCTTTTGGTTGATGATTTAGAGACGGAAACCATCGTCAATGCTCTAAAAAAAATCATAGACAATGATACATTACGAAAAGAATTGCACCAAAATTGCCTAAACGCCCGAAAGGAATTAAATTGGCAAAATGAAGAAAAAAAACTATTAAAATTATTTCAAAAAATTTCGCTATAAAATTTATATGATTAATATCTCCAACATAAAACAAATATTCCAAGAAGACCTCAAAGAAATTTATCCCAAAAAAGAAATAAATTCGCTCTTTCATATTGCAGCAGAATCTATTTTAAAACAAGATAAATTGTCGTTGATGGTCAATAAAGAACAGGCGTTAAGCGAGTCAGAAAAAATAGCATTTACAGCAGTATTAGAAAAATTAAAAAAGCAAATTCCTATTCAATATATTTTGGAAGAAGCGTTTTTTTATGGTTTGAAACTATATGTCAATGATAACGTTTTGATTCCTCGTTTTGAGACGGAAGAGTTGGTTGAGTTGATTGTACAAACGACCACACAAAACAAACCCAACTATATTTTAGATATTGGAACGGGAAGTGGTTGTATTGCTTTGGCGTTGAAAAAAGAACTAAATGCAACCAACGTATTTGCCGTAGATGTGAGTTCTGAAGCATTGGAAGTTGCACAGAAAAATGCTACCCAAACCAACCTTTTGATACAATCTTTGTTGATGGATATATTGCAGGAAACCAAGTGGGAACACTCGCCTTTTTTGGATATTATCGTGAGCAATCCGCCGTATATTCCGCTATCAGAAAAAGCGTTGATGCACGATAATGTCTTAAAGTACGAACCACATTTGGCACTTTTTGTAGATAATCAAGAACCGCTTATTTTTTATGAAAAGATAGCCGATTTTGCCCTTCAACACCTGAAACCCAACGGACACTTATTTTTTGAAATGAACGAATTTAATGCCCAAGCCGTAAAAGAAATGGTAGCGCATAAAGGTTTTAAAAACGTGGAAATTGTGAAAGACATGTATGGTAAAGAACGTATGTTGAAGGCTGAAAAGAGGAGTTAAAACTGATACTGTGTTATGGCATTTTTTTAGGAGCGAACGGTAAAGTGCTTCGTCGTGGCGGAAGGTCCTGCTATACGCTACTACACCAAAAGCCTTTCTTACGCTTGCCTTGCATTTTGGTATAACGCTGCTATCAGGGCTATTTGGGATGGACTCAACTTCTAAGGCAAATGCTTCAACAAAAAGTCTATCTGATTCTTTCCCATAGCCCTCCGAATTTCGGCTTCAGTAAATCCTTCTTTTAACAATGCTTCGGTAAGTACCACCATTTGCGCCGAATTAAAATAAGTAGAAACGGGCTATATTTAGGGTTTTGTGAAGTTTTTTGGCTTGTTCTGAAACTTCTGGTAATGCTGTTAAAGTTGTTTTATTCATCTGGCAATCTACCACTTTTCCTGCCACAAAAAAGAACGCAATTGCTCCAAGCATCAATAAAATTAAAAGGATAGATAAAACTCGTTTCATGGGATTTTTTTATACACATAAAGTAAAACGTAAATATACGTAATTTCCATGCAACATAGACCTGATAGTAGTGGTATGGCAAGTAGTTTAAGTAGTTTTTGTGGTTTAAGTAGTTTTTGTAGTTGTGGGGTTTATAATGGTTGGTTTACTTGCCATAAGAACGGATAGCAGGCAGCCCCATTACGATGAAAGACAAACCGTTCTCTCCAAATCATTAGAATTTAGAAATTATGATTTAGAATTTAATTTCTTTGAGAATCTGGACGACAAAAGATGTAAAAATCACATAATCATTAGACACATGCCTTCAATATGTTGTATTTTTGGAGGATAGAAACAGTAACATGAAGAAAATAATTATCCTTTTTATCGCATTTTTGAGTATGAGTAGCCAAGTAATTGCCCAAGCTGATTACCAACGCCTTCGAGTATTTGTAAACGAAACTGATTTGCATACGTTGGCGCACAAAGGTGTCGATTTGTCTCATATTCACCTCATCAAAAATAGTTATTTAGAACAAGATTTTTCGCCTTATGAAGTGGAGCAAATTAAAGAGGCTGGACTAAATTATGAGATTTTGTATAAAAATGCTTCGGAATACTATCACGACCAACGACGAAAAAGTGTACTCCTAAAATCGACCAGTTCGCTTTCCAGCAATTGTGCGGAGGCTTTGATTTATGAACAATATAGTGAGCCTGAAGAATTTGATATGGGCGATATGGGCGGTTTTTTCACGTATGAACAAATGTTATGGCATTTAGACAATATGCATGCATTGTATCCCAATTTGGTTTCAGAACCACAGCCTATTAGCGATTTTTTAACCTATGAAGGACGACCCATTCATCATCTGACCATTACAAAACCTGATTCAACTATTGAGAAAAAACAAATTCTTTATACAGCCTTACACCATGCGAGAGAGCCGATTTCTATGTCGCAACTTATTTATTTCATGTATTATGTATTGGAGAATTTTGACAATGATCCTTCTATAAAATATTTATTAGAACAGTACGAATTAAATTTTGTGCCTTGTATCAATCCCGATGGATACGTTTACAACAATGAAGTTTATCTCGCTAATCCAAACGCTCCTACCTTTGGATTTTGGCGAAAAAACAAAAGAGACAATGACCTTAGTGGTGCATTTAATCCGAACTTAGATGGTGTTGATCTCAATCGAAATTATGGGTATAAATGGGGTTATGATCCTTTTGGTTCGTCACCTTCTCCTGCGTCTAATGTATATCGGGGTCCATTCGCATTTTCAGAACCAGAGACTCAGGCAATGCAGTGGCTTTGTGAACAGAATCAATTTTATGTCGCCCTCAATTATCACTCTTTTGGAAATTTATTAATTTATCCGTGGGGCTATGAATTGGGATTGGTTACAGACCACAACCATGTTTTTGAAACGATTGGACAATCTTTAACGAGCCAAAATGAATATGTCGCTGGAACTGCGGAAACAACCATTGCGTATCCTGCCAACGGCAATAGTGATGATTGGATGTATGGAGATACGGAAAATAAACAATCTATTTTTTCTTTTACACCAGAAGTCGGAACAGGTGTCGATGGCTTCTATCCTACTGATAATCAGATTGTTAAACTTTGCCAACAAAATATTTTGCAAAATCTAAATGCACTTAGAGTTTTAGGAAGTTTCGGCAAAGCAACTGACCTAACAGGAGCTCATTTAACGCAACTGAATGGGCAATTGCATTTTGATATTAAACAAAACGGATTGGAAACAGGGCATTTCACGGTAAATGTAACGCCTATTTCTCCGGAACTCACTATTGAGGCATACATCGAAACACCCAATTTATCAGTAGGTGATATTTACCAAGATTCTTTGACGTACACACTTGATGAAAACTTCATTTATGGACAAGAAATCATTTATGCCATTTCAGTAGATAATGGAGAATATATCACGACAGATACCATTACCAAAATATACAAAGTCGATTCGACAAATGTTGAAGTCTTGGTTGATAATGCTTGTGATGATTTAACTTTGTGGAACAACAATGGTTGGGGAATTACAACTTTAGAGTTCCATTCAGAAAATGCTTCTTTGACGGATTCGCCCGTCGGAAATTATGAAAGCAATCAATACTCTGAACTTATTTTAAAAGATACTTTAGACCTCACAAACGCAACCTATGCCGAATTAAATTTCTGGGCTAAATGGGTTTTGGAAGAGTATTATGATTACGTTCAAATCATTGCAACAAACGTAGAAACAAACGCACAAACAAGCCTTTGTGGAAAATATACAGACCTTGTTCTTCCTGCTAATGATGAACCTGTTTATCACAATGCACAAACAACTTGGGTCGAAGAAAGTATTCCATTAAATGATTTTTTAGGAGAAAAAATTCAAATCAAATTTACCCTCCAAACGGATGATTTATTGACCTATGATGGCTTTTATTTAGACGATGTACGTTTGCACATCAATCAAGACACAACGGAATTGGACACGATTGATATGGGCATTGATGCCCTACAAACGCAGAATCTCCACATCGCTCCAGCACAACCCAATCCCACCAAAGATTGGCTAAACATCAACTACCATGTGCCGCAAAATGCAAAAAACACAGCGTTTTATTTATTAAATGAAGTGGGTCAAATTGTACACCAACAAAACGCACAAAAAAATGCGGTTATCAAGTTGGATGTAAGTCGTTATCCCAATGGCATTTACTTCTATTATTTGCAGTCAGACCAACACAAAAGCAATTTACAAAAAGTCGTTATTTATTAGAGGGGCGAGTGATTGGTGACGAGTGACAAGTGGTGATTAATCACTCGTCACCTGCCACATCTCACCCATCACTCACTTACTTTCCCCACGAAGCTGGACGCTCCACAGAACAAATCTTTTTCCGCATAATTGCCTTTACTTCTTCATAAGACAAAGGGTAAAAATCGTGAGAATCAACGCCTACATCAAAAGCCATTCGCTCTTGTTCGTCGGGCAGATTCCCATGCGAATGCCCATACAATTGCCAATTTCCTCGATATTCACCTCTCCAAACTCGCATGGCATAGTGAAAAAGAATAATGCGCTGTACCCCATTGGCGCAATCCGCATCTTTGACCTTTAGCTCATAATAATCCTTGATCCACTTAAATTTTTGGGGATGTTTCAGCGCAGCCCATTCGTGATTTCCCGTAATCAAGTATTTTGTTCCGTTCAAACGATCCAAAATTTCACCCACTTTATCGGGGTCCTTTAGTCCAAAATCGCCAAGATGATACACCGCATCTCCTTGTTGAATCTTCTCATTCCATCGTTGAATCATCACCTCATTCATCTGCTCCACATCCTCAAAAGGACGATCACAAAACTTTATAATATTGGTATGACAAAAGTGATGATCTGAGGTAAAAAATATATTACTCATTCTTTTTTTATTTTATTTTTTTGGAGAGAACGGACAGTTCCTTCGTCGCAAAGCATGGGCCCGCTGTCCGCTAATGGATGGCATTTCTCAAATGCCTTTCATTTTTCACATTCCATTCTGTGAAAAGCCTAACACGCCAACGCAAGCATCCAACCACTACCATCGGGTCTATTTTGGACTGTCAGAACCAGAACCACCATGTCCTTAACCCAAATATTGTATAGATAGTTCAAAAACGTTAAAACAAGTAGCTATACATATTCAAAAAACATCAAAATTATTGATAATAAGGCTTGTCACTTCACTTCTTCCATTAAAATCCTCAATATCTTACCTGCCACATTCCTAAGAATGTCTGAATCCTATAGATTTTGCCAAAATACTTGGAAAATTCGCATAAAAGTCACACTTTTACTTCTAACATGGAGAACCTCACTGCTTGGATTGCACAATTAGATGAATGGCGCACTCAACTTGCCTTTAAATTCATTGTAACAGCACTTATCTTTTTAATATCAATAGCTGTTTACTACCTTATTCTAAGATTCATTTATCCCTTAAAAGAAACAGAAAATAAAAAAGAATACTTACAGCAAAGAAAGTATTTAAAACAGAATTTACGCAATGTTGTTTTCTTTATAGGAAGTATTTTAATTGCTTATATTTGGTTGGCAAATCATCTTTTAGAATTAGCTGTATTCATTGAAAAACTTATTGGGATTAGTCCTGACATTCAACGCAAAATAGTCAAGAGTATTCTTATAGTTATTTTTTTAGCGATTGTTCGCAAAGGTGCAACTCGCTTGTTTTTTCAGCTCAATACCGATGTCAAGCGCAATTATCGCACCCGAAATATCATTACTTATAGCATTTTTTCGTTGGGAACAATTTTAGTGGGGCGTATTTGGTTTGCAGGATTGGATTCGATTGCGACATACTTTGGATTATTGTCGGCTGGTATTGCGATTGCCTTAAAAGAACCCATTGTCAATCTCGCAGGCTGGGTTTTCATTATGTTTCGTCGTCCTTTTGAATTGGGGGATAGAGTGGAAATTGGCGGTCATTCGGGCGATGTCATCGACATTAATATCTTTCAATTTACGCTCAATGAAATAGGGAATTGGGTCGATGCCGACCAAAGTACAGGGCGCATCATTCACATTCCCAATGCCCGAGTTTTTGTGGAAACACAGGCAAATTATACAAGAGGATTTAATTTTATTTGGAATGAGATTCCTGTTTTAGTAACCTTTGAAAGTGATTGGCAAAAAGCAAAACAAATACTTCAAGATATTGCCGATGATTACTCTATTGGTACACAACAAATAGCGGAATATCATCTCAAAAAAGCCACCGAAAAATACCTTATTTATTATAGCAAACTCACCCCTAAAGTCTATACGGATGTCAAGGATAGTGGTGTGATGCTCACGATTCGCTACCTTTGTACGCCACCAAAAAGACGGGATTCTAAAGAAAAAATTTGGGAAGAGATTCTCTTAAAATTCGCACCACACAACGATATTGACTTCGCCTATCCAACGACTCGACGATACGACAATCAATTTGAAGGAAAAGGTAAAACCCCAAATGTTCCTCCTTCGAGTAAACGGGATTAGTTTGCTTAGTTCTCTTTCTTGGTTAACCATATAAGGTCATATAAGCAGTTCATAGAAGTTGAGACCATGCAAAATAGACCCGATAGTAGCGTTATAGCTGTGTGGGGCTAAGAGTTTTGTGTGGCTGCTATAGTAGCGGATAGCGGGCCCAGACGTGACGACGAAGCTCCTGACCTTTCTCTCCTAATATATATCTGACGGATATATTTCTTTTTGGTTTAATGGAATAGGATGTGGAGGGTGATGAGGGAGAGGAGTAAACCAAAGCCGATGTTGCGGATGGTGGGGCTGTCGAACTTGACTAAATCGTTCCATTTTTTGAAGCCTTTTTGGTTTAGGATGATGGAGGCGATGGCGATTGCTGTAAATGCAATGGTGATGACCCAACCTGCTCGTACAAAGTAGTTCATCTCAGGGAAGAAATAGATGATGATTCGGTGGAGGGGAATCGTGGAAAGGAATGCGGCTAAGGTGACTTTGCGGTTTGGGGCGACTAAAAATGCGGCTGTACAAATGAGGGCGACGATCCCACAATTGATGTAATACCGTAGTTCATTGAGGGTATGCGTAAATGCATCTTCTGGATTCTCGAATTTTACGTAGAGTAAAATGAGTCCCATAATAATTCCTGTAATTAAGGTTACTAAAATGGTGTTTCTTCCTGCATTTACGACTTGTCGGTCTGTGGCTTTGGGGTTGATGTATTCTTTGTAAATATCTATGGAAAACAAGGTCGCTAAAGAATTGAAAGTGGAATCGACGGTACTCATGAGAGACGCAAATAAGGCGCACAAAATGAGTCCTTTTAAGCCTGTTGGCAAGTAAGTATCTACTAAATACGGAAATGCCATATCGGGTTCTGCCAAGCCTTGACTTCCCAAAATACCCACTAAGGCGATGCCTGGAATGACGATTACAACAGCCATTATATACTTCATTAAGCCACCGACCATTAAGCCTATTTGGGCTTGTTTGAGACTTTGGGCAGCTAAGGAACGCTGTATGACGGATTGGTTGGCGCACCAATAATTGATGTTGAGTAGGAAGAGTCCGAAGATGTGTGTCCAGGGGAGTTTTTCGTGATTGGCAGGAAGGTGCAAATGCATTAATTCAGGCGTTTTGACGTAGAGTTGACTCCATCCGCCCAAATGATGAATTGCTACCAATAAGACGATGACGCCCCCTGTCAAAAGAATCGTAAATTGAATTATGTCCGTTCGCACGACGGCACTCAATCCCCCAAAATAGGTATAAATTGCGGAGAAAACGCCCAAGCCTACGACTAAGGCGGACACTCGAATAATGCGTTCATCACTAATAAATGCAAAGTAATCGCCAAAGACTAATTCGGCTGCATACGCTCCCCAAAAAAGGGCTGCGCCTAAAGTTAAGGTCGAAAATAAAGCGATGTTGGCGATGGAATAAAAGAGGGCGACGGTTCTCCCCAATCGTTTTTGAATGAATTGGGTAATCGTGATGACACGATCTTTAAGGTACATGGGAACGAAAATAAATGCAGCCATCAAAATTCCTTGTATGGCGTTGATTTCGAGGCTTGCTTGGGCGAGTCCGTAGAGGTAGGCAGAACCCATCATGCCCAAAAATTGATAGCCTTGTATGTTGGTGGCGATGGTCGATAAAGCGATAGAGGGCCAACGCAAATTGCGAGAACTTAAAAAATATTCTTCGGTCGTTGTATCTTGTCCTTGTCTGCCTGAGATGGCGGTGACGAAGATGACGATAAAGTAAATGATGACGATGATGAGGTCTAGCAATTTGTTTTGGTTTTATGAACCATATAAGTTTATATAAGTTCGGTTCGTTTTTTACACAAGGTCATATAAGTTTTGGCGCAACTTGGGACAAGGCATGCCTTGTCCTTACTACTCGGCTCTGGCGGGAGACGCATTCAATGCGTCTGTACGTTTATGTTCTTATGCCTGCGGCGAGTGGGCTTGGTGGATCTTCTTTTGGGATTCTGTTTTGTTCTATCGGCATGGAGATTGTTTTGAGTTGTGGCAATACGTATTTGGCAAATAGGTTGCATTCCTCTAAATGCGGATAGCCTGAGAAGATGAAGGAGCGAATGCCCATGGCCATGTAGCGTTTGATTTTTTCAACGATTTGGTCGGGGTTTCCGACTAAGGCTGCGCCACATCCTGATCTCGCTCGTCCGATGCCTGTCCATAAATGCGGCTCGGCATAGCCTTCTTCATCGGCAAGGTCTCGCATGGTGGCTTGACGGGAAACACCTAAAGATTTTGCGTCTAAGGCTCGTTCTCGTATTTCTTTGCCATGTTCTGCTTCTAATTTTGACATAAGGCGATTGGCGTAGGCTCTTGCTTCGGATTCCGTTTCTCGAACAATCATATGCACTCGTAAGCCAAAATCTACGGTTCGATTATAACCTGCTGCTTTTTCGCTCATGGTAGTCATTAAACTGTGAATTTTCGTTTCGGTTTCGGGCCACATCAGGTAAACATCGCAGTGTTCGGCACACAAATTGACGCCTGGTGGAGAGTAACCGCCAAAATATAAAAGCGGTCCGCCATTTTGTTGATAGGGTTTGACGGGATCGGTTTTGAGTTGTATGTTGTAGTATTCACCTTTGAAGTCGATGAACTCTTGTGTCCATGCTTGCTTCAAGATTTCGATGACTTCTCTGGAACGTTGGTAACGCTCGGCTGATCCTAATTCTGTTCCTGGCAAATTCGAGGAAATAATGTTGATGGTCAAACGTCCTTTGAGTATGTGGTCTAAGGTAGAAATGGCTCTTGCCAACATCGGTGGGTGCATTTCTCCACAACGGATGGCAGCCAATAAATTGATGTTGTGTGTGAGGGGTGCGACGGCTGACGCAAAGGTCATGGTGTCTTGTCCGACTTGGTAAGAAGAGGGACAAAGGATGTTGCGGTAGCCTAAGCGGTCTGCGTTTAAGAGAATATTTGAAGCGTTTGCCCAAGTGCTTTTGTAGGCCATGTTGCGCTCTCCTAAAAATTCATCGTCTCCGTTGCAAATTGGAGCGAACCATGATATTTCTGCGCCTTCGAGGTGGCGAGAACGGACTTTTATTTCTGAAACCATTTTTCTTTTAGTTTTTGTGGTTTTTGTGGTTTATGTAGTTTTTGTGGTTGTTTAGTGCTTGGTTCTGTGGTTCTTAGTGCTTGGTGCTGTGGTTCTTAGTGCTT
>Ga0209186_1000796_pt1 | contig 24464 bp, 21 predicted proteins | sample SidtaG_FD_187426 | JGI IMG/M metagenome (GOLD analysis project Ga0209186, IMG submission 187426) | Marine algal microbial communities from Sidmouth, United Kingdom - Sidmouth_Male2 metaG (SPAdes) (version 2) | ecosystem: Host-associated > Algae > Red algae > Unclassified | place: Sidmouth...
GAACCACAAAAACTACAAAAACCACAAAAACCACAAAAACTAAAATAAAAAATGCAAATATTTAAATTTGGTGGCGCATCTGTAAAAGATATAAACGCTATTAAAAACGTAGGAAACATCTTACAAGAATATAAAAACGAAGAACTGATCTTGGTCATTTCAGCAATGGGAAAAGTGACAAATCAATTGGAGAATATTTATGAAGCCTATATCGAACAGCGAGAAGCAGATTTACAAGAACTATTTACAGTCTTTAAAAAACAACACTTTGCGATTTTAGAAAATTTATTGTCTAATACAATCATCACAAAAATAAATGTACAAGTCGTTTTCGACGAAATGAAAGACCTTTTTTCGTTCAAACCTGTACGCAGTCATACTTTTTTGTACGACCAAATAGTATCGGCAGGAGAGATGTTATCTACAATCATTGTAAGCCACTATTTAAACGAACAAGGCATTGATAATCAGTGGGTAAACGTGAAAAGCTGCATCAAAACCAATAACAATTATCGAGAAGGAATTGTCGATTGGGAATTGACTGAAAAGTGTATTCAAGAAGTTGTGGGAAAACAAACAGAAAAAATTCTCGTAACACAAGGATTTTTGGGTGCAACTCCCGAAAATTTCACAACGACACTGGGACGAGAAGGCTCAGATTATTCAGCAGCGATTTTTGCGTACTGTACGAATGCCAAAAAAATGTCTATCTGGAAAGATGTATTAGGCGTTTTTAATGGCGATCCTCGTTATGTACATGATGTCCAAAAAATCAATCAACTGACTTACCGAGAAGCCAACGAAATGACGTTTTATGGCGCAAAAGTGATTCACCACAAAACGATGCGACCCTTACAAGAAAAAGGAATTTTGTTAGAAGTGCGTTCATTCATAGAGCCGACGCAACAAGGAACGATTATTCGAGCGACCAAAGATGAAAGTGAAGTTTTGCCACCGATTATTGTCATCAAAAGAGATCAAGCCCTGTACCACATTCAGCGAAAAGACAAACAACCGTTGAAAGAATACGATATGGGCGTAATTTATTCCTCATTTGGCAAGCATTTAGTGGAGGCGAATATTTCGAGCAAAACGGCCTATGAATGGCGTGTAGCAGTCGATGATAAAGGCTATAAAACCGACGATTTGTTTGCGGATTTGAAAGCTGAAAATTACGAAACTGCTTTGCAAGAGGGAAGCTATCGAGTGATTACGTTCAAAAATTATTCGACTGATTTCGTCAATAAAAACACAGAAGGAGCGACAATTTATTTGGAACAAAAAGCTGGAGATGCCTTGCATTTATTGGTAGGATAAGCAATTGGATAAATAAAGATTTCGTGAAATACACTGACGTTCCTTAAAACCTATAAATCTACATCAAACAATTCTCAAAATTTTATAGGAGAGAACAGCTCCCCTTTCATCGTGACGCATGCGCCCGCTATCCGTTAATGTAAGGCATCTCCAAGATGCCTTACATTTCCTCACGCAAGAACCGTCAATGGAAGGCATTTCCAAAATGCCTTTCATCTATCCATCAGAACCGAGAAGGCAAGCCAACGCAACTTCCAACCACTACTATCGGGTCTATTTTGGATGGATAGTGCCTTTGCAGGTAGTTTTTTATATGTATTTTAAGAAATTATACCTCAAATAAGACTAAAATAAATCAGTAAATAATAGTGTATAGCAGGAACTTCTGTAACGACGAAGAACTTTACTGTTCTCTCCTAAAAAAGATTAAGAATTCTTACCTTGTTTGATAATTTAAAATTAGATGAATCCAATAAAAATATCTCCAAACTTCCTCTACATCGGCGCATCCAAAGCTGGGTCAAGCTGGATTTTTGAGTGCCTCAAAGAGCATCCTGACGCTTTTGTGCCACCAGCAAAGGACGTGCATTTCTTTCATTTGCATTATGAGAAAGGGGTGGCGTGGTATCAAGGATTTTTTAAAGGGGGGAAGGACAAAAAGGCGGTAGGGGAGTTGTCGCACGACTATTTTTTGTTTGAGGAGGTGGCGGATAAGATAAAGGCGTTGAATCCCGATATGAAATTGTTGGTGAGTTTGCGAGAGCCTGTCGATAAGATGTTGTCGAATTATCATTATGCGAAACGGACGTATTTGAAGGAGGAAGTATCGTTTGAAGATTTCTTTTTTCACCACGAGCGATACCAAAAAAACCACTACCAAAATATGCACAAAGAGACTGCGAATTATTACCAAAATTTGCGTCCATTTTATGAGCGTTTTCCTAAAGAAAATATCTTGGTGGTTTTCTTCGATGATTTGAAAACACAACCTGAAAAATTTATTCAAAGCATTTATCAGTTTTTGGAGATTGATGAGGCGTTTGTGCCAAGTGTGTTGCACACCAAAGTAAATCCTCAACAAAAAGCTCGTTTTTCTATCGTCGCACGTTTGGCGTATTCGACGGCATCTGTTTTGCGAGGTTTGGGCTTGGCGAATGTGGTGGGGGCGGTGAAAAGAAATGCTTTTTTTGAAAAAATGCTCTACCAAAAACCAAAGGAAAAAACGTCAGTTTTGGAGGAGGATGTTCGACGAAAAGTGTATGATTATTATGTGGGGGATTATAATAAGTTGAGTGCTTTGATTGGACGGGATTTGCCTTCGGGGTGGTATCTCTTTTAAAAAAAAACAGAACGCCCCCTTTCGCCCTTATCGTTCCTTTCGCCCCTTATTTACAACTCAGGAACAAAGACTTCTTCATTATTGCGTTTAGCCTTTAAGTAAGGATTGCGGCCCAATAAAATGAGGGCGATGATTTTTAAAGTGGCTTTTAAATAGGGGAAATTTCCTTTGAGTAAGAACATCAGTGTGTTGCCGACTAAGGACCAAAGTAGCCATAAACGATTGCCGATACTAAAACGGGAATTGGTTTTCATAAAGTAGTGGAGGGCGAGGACTCGGCGGTAGTAGGAGACGTAAAAGGGCAGGCGATTGACGGGGGTTTTGTGGTGGTAGATGGAGGCGTAGGTGAGAATGTGGATGCCTGGTTGTTGGGGAAATTGTAGGCTGACGCCATAGTTGTCACCGATGCCATAAGGGTCTAAAACTTCTTCGTAAGGAGCGTTTATGAGCCACTCTTTTTTGGTGATGGATGCGCCCAAACTGTAAATGGAAGTTGTGAAAACGGGCGGTTCAAAATTCGTGTTTACGGGCCAACCTGCTAAGGAATACGTGTTTTTTCGGCTATCGTAGTATTTTTTGATGTGTCTTTTGATCCAACTATTCGTTTCGATATTGTGCAAATTTCCCCATACAGATGTCTGAAAAATATAACACCAAAGCAGGCTTTTAAAGGTCTTTTTGGGGCGTTCTGCAATCCACTTTCCGTCCTTATTTTTCTCCAAAAATAAGCCTGCAACAGAGCCAGCATCGGGATGTTCCAAAAAGTATTTTGCGATGTCGGGAATGTAGGCTTCGGTGACTTGGATGTCGTCGTCACACAGAAAAATATAGTCGCCTTTTGCGATGGAAACGCCTTTGTTGCGTTGGATGCAAACGGATGGACGAGAGTGGACAAGTGATAAAGGAACGTGTGGAATTAGGGCTTTGTAGGTTGCTTCGTCGGGCAATACATCGCTCGAATCGACGATGATAATTTCAGTGAGGGGATAGGGTTGTTGCGCCAACGATTCGAGCAAGCGGACAAGGCTTTCGTGTCGGTGACGGGTGGGGATGACCACACTTATGGAAAGTATTTTTTCAGCACACATATTTTTTTATTTGGAGAGAACGGTGGATTGCTTCGTCGCAAAGCATGGTCTCGCTATCCGCTACTATGCAGCCTCACCAAACCTTTTAGCCAAACGCATAACGCTACTATCGAGTCTATTTTGGATGGTTTCAACGTTCACTAAATGATTTCAAAATAGTTTGTTTTTTAATGTTCCGAAAATTCAACGTACAGGCCATTTAAAATAGCCCTGATAGCAGTGATATGGTGGCGTTTGTGTTGTAGGGGCAGACCCATGTGTCTGCCCGCAGCGCAGGCAAGCCACCATAATAGCGGATAGCAGGCCTGAACGTAACGACGAAGTACCAAACCTTTCGCTCCTACAAAAAATGAAATTAAATTCCATAAATATTCGCATAAGTCGCCACTGTTTCTTCCACAGAATACAACATAATAGACTCATGTTTTTTCTCTTTTTGCAATAAATGAATCAATGCTAATTCCATCGCATCTTCATCTTCAACGACTTTCCATTGCTCCAAATTTTGAGCGATGCCGACTTCAAAGGAAACGACATGCATGCCTAAAAACAAAGCTTCTAAAAAAACATAACCCTGTGATTCATAGATAGATGTGTGTAAAAGTATTTTGCTGCATTGCATATAATCCAACACCGTTTCTCGACTTAAATGTCCTGCTAAAGTTATATTTTCTTCTATCTCTAAATTACGAATTTGCTGTTTCAAATCCATTTCAAAATTTCCACTTCCAATAATACAAGAGCGAATATTTGGAAATTTATTTTTGAGCCGAGCAATCATTTTTACAAACAATTGATAGTTTTTAATTGGACCCAAATTCCCTACGCCCAAAATATCAATAGTACGTTCTTGACTTAAACTGATGTTCGCAAAATCGTTGGTATCTAAACCCAATGGAATGACTTTATCGACTTTTCTTTGTGTATTTTTTTCAAAAATATTGGCTTGGAACTCCGACAAACATGTGATTTTAAAACGATTGAAATTAAAAAAAGGTAAGTAGCGATTAGAGGCACGAGCATCTTGGCCAATCATACTTACACAATGCGGTAATTTTTTGAAACGACTCAAAAAATCACCCACAACCGCACATTCTCGCAACCAAAAACTATTGATATAATCGACTTTTTGAATTTTATTGATTTGATTAAAATACGAAAAACACTGTTGCCAATTCCATATTTTAAAAGGTAGTTTTCGGTTTTTTCCACCACAAGCATATACGGTAATATTGTGGCATTTATACGTCTTTTTTTCAAAAGGATAATTGACTGAAATTGCAGAAAAACGAATGTTGGGATAAGCCACAGCCACTGCCTTAAAATACGTCTGTAAATAAGGCAAACAAGACGAATCCGTTTCATCTTTTGGGAATCCTGGCGTCAGTAATAATATGTGCTTATCGTATGGCATAAAGTATAAAACCGTTTTCGAATGTATAAATATTTTCTAACTTAAAATTTTGTTGTAAATAGTCGTAATTTTCCCAAACAGAAGCATCCAATAACTGAGAACGACCCTCTTTTTCATTGAACAGCAAATATGCATTTTGTTCTATTTGGTTAATTTTCTTTCCCCAAAGACTGTGTGCGACATGTGGCGTATAAGTTCGCAAAGGCCCTTCCATCCCCAATGTGTAAATCGTCGTTGGCTCTGGAATTTCTTCTTGGACAATTGCTGTCATTTTTTGTTCTCGCTGATTGTGAACCATCAGCTTTTGCAAGAGAAAACCAAACATGCCCAATTGTAAAATACACAAACTTCCCCACAAAATAGGGCGAATTTTTGGTGCAGGCAATTTATCCAAAATTCTATTAAATGCAGGGAAAAAAAATAGCAAAATAAATGGAAAAGACAAGAGCAAATACCGCACATTTTGAAAAGAAACTCCCCCCAAATAAAAAGCATAAAAAAATGTCATCAAGATGCCAACAACGATTGCTTGTTTTTGAAAATCCTCTTTTCGTACAAAAAACAAAAACGGAATCCCCAACAAAAGATAAGAAGGATGCCACCAATTTTTTAGGACAAACAATAAATTGATGTTTTTGTATTGCGCTTGTGCCAAGTCCATCTCAAATTTTGATTGAAATAAGTGTTTGACTGTCCAAAGCGAAATTCCCTTATCGCCCAAAAAACTAAAAAAATCGCTTTGTCGAACCAGTAATTGCGGTAAAAAAGCCAAGAAAATTGCCACAATCACCAAAGGTAACCATTTAAAATGTCGATATTTGAAAAAGTAAAAAATCGTCAAAAAAGACGGAGTCAACAATAAAGGCGCAGCCAGATAACGAGTCATAAAAGCCGATGCAAAACAAAATATACACATCAACAAAGCAAAGCCAACTGCATGCCGCCAATACAAGACCGCATAGTAGAAACCAGCGACAATAAAGGCCAAACAAAGCATGTCCGTCATCGCCAGCATGGAGGCTTTTAGCACATTGGGCGACAACACAAAAAACAAAAGTGTAAACGGCATAACCCGTTGTTCATAGGTAGGAAAAACCAATTTTAACAAGCCTGAAAAGTAAAAAGTAGCCACTAAAAGCGACAAAATACTCACCAATTGTAAAGAAAAATCGGGACTAAAAACAAAGGAAAAAACCGAGCCAATAAAGGAATAAGTCAAGGGGATTGCCATAAAAAAATCCTGAACCACTACATCCGTTCCATACGACTGATACAACGATTTAGCGACCCTCAAATACTCGTGGCTATCCTGTCCATAATATCCATTAAAGCCCAGCAACCCCTTCACGATTATAAAAATCAAGATTGGTACAGCAAAAAGTAGAATATTTTGGTTTTTTTTTAACATCTTTGAGCGTTCATAAAAGCAAATTTAGAGATATTTCTCGAATCCCTGACTAAAATGGAAGAAAACACGCCAAGACTGACCATCATTATCCCTGCTTACAACGAAGCGGAGTCTTTAGCGATTTTTCTCCCCAAAGCCATCGCCCACTGTCAAGCCCAAAATTACCACCTCATTGTCACCAACGATGGTTCATCCGACAACACCCGTCAAATCATCACCAACTTCTTCCAAAATACGACTTTCACCCTAATCCACCACAAAGTCAATAAAGGTTATGGCGGAGCAATAAAATCGGGAATCAACGCCACCGAAACGCCCTATCTCATCACGATTGATGCCGATGGACAACACCGTTTAGAAGACGTAGATGCGCTCTTTCAAGAAAGCCAAAAAAACGATGCAGACCTCCTCATCGGCAGCCGTCAACATGCCGAAAAAAGCAGCCCGTATCGTCAATTAGGCAAATGGATTATCCGCAACACCGCCAAAATATTGCTGCCCTTACCAATTTACGACCTCAATTCGGGAATGAAATTATACGACACAAAATTAGCCAAAAAATACCTCAAACTCTGTCCTGACTCCATGGCATTTAGCGACACCATCGCCCTTGTTTTCGTCAGCCAACGCCACCTTGTCTTAGAGCATCCCATCAAAATCAACGAGCGTATGGGTGGCACAAGCACTATCTCCACCATGACCGCTTTTGAAACTATCAAACAAATCCTAAACATCGTCATTTTATTCAATCCCATGCGGGTTTTTTTTCCAATGGCCGTTTTTTTCATCGTTATCAGCCTATTGTGGAGCATCCGTTTTTTACTCATGAAACGAGGTCTAAGCGTAGGCGCAATGTTAGGCATCACTACAGGACTCATCTTCTTTTTCTTAGGACTCATTGCAGAACAACTTTCCATCATTCGCAAAAATTTATAAGCATGATTTTTAGAATAATTTTAAGGAGAGAACGGTTTATCTTTCATCGCAACGGCAAGTCCTGCTATCCGTTAATGGATGGCATTTCTAAGATGCCTTTCATTTTTCGCAATACGTTCTGCGAAAAGCCAACACGCTGCCAACGCTCCCTCCAACCACTACTATCAGGTCTATTTTGGATGGGCAGTCCCACTGCATCAAGGTTTTGAATCACGGATTTATATGGATTGCAAAGATTCGCATTTAGTTCATTCCTGAATCAATCTCCATAAAAACAAACATGCTCAATCAAAACTACGGCACGAAGAACCACAGCACAACGGCACAAAGAACCAATAACTAAAACAACCACAAAAACTACAAAAACCACATAAACTAAACATGCTCTTCCTACTGCTAAAATACAGCTACATCGCCATTTTATCCTTTATCTACGGAATCGGAGGAATCGAAACACTCCAAAAAGTATTCCCAATAAAGGAAAAAAGCAGCTTATCTATCCCTTTAACCATGATAGTAGGCATAGCGGTGATAACCTGTATTGTCTCATGGCTATCGTTCATCATTCCGATTGCAGGAACAGCGAATTTATTCGTTTTAATGCTTGGCGGAATTATCGGATGGAGATACTCAACGGAAATATACAATCAGATTCAGGAGGCAAGAAAAGGAATCTCAAAAGTAAGTTGGTGGCAAAAAAGTATTTTTCTTTATGGTGTATTATATATCCTATTCCTCTCCGTACAACAGACGGTTAGTATGGACGAAGGAACGTACCATGCTCAATCTATCCTATGGTCAGAAACCTATCCCATCGTCAAAGGCTTATCGAATCCCCTTACTAAATTAGGCTTTAACAATCATTGGCATTTGACGAGTGCTTTGTTTAATTGGTCGTTTTGGACGGGACAAGAATCGAATCAAATTAATGGCGTTTTTTATTTAATGATGTTGGCTTTTTGTTTGCAAGGTTTTGGGGATTCGCTCCCTAAGTTTGGGCGTTTGTTGCGCTTGGGCTTGTTGGTTTTGATGCATTATTCGCCCTTGCATGTTTTTCATATTATTGCGCCGAGTGCTGATGTCGTGGTGATTTATTCTTGTTGGATTATCTTTGTCTTGTTGGTTGATAAAATGATGGAGAATACTTTTTGGGAAGTGGACAAACGAAGCCTTTTTATTCTGGTGATTTCCTGTTTTTTATTGACCGTGAAATTATCGTCTTTGCCGATTTTGTTGGCGTGTTTTCCTGCTTTGTGGGCTTTTTTGAAGCGAAAGCAATTTGCTCCCATTTTTTCTTTTGTAGGAATTGGGACACTTTTTATGTCGGCTTGGTTGGCCAGAAATGTATTGCTGACAGGCTATTTAATTTATCCATTTGAAGCGATAGATATTTTTAATTTCGATTGGAAAGTTTCTTTAGAACAAGTTCAAAAAGAAGCAAAGTGGATTCACGATGCAGCCTTTTTATTGGCAAAATCAGACCATAATAATGCAGTAATGCAAATGCCCTATTTCCAGAAATTAGGCGTTTGGTTTACTGATAATTTGCACTTGAATGACCGTTTGTTGATGATGGCTTTAATGGTTTCGCCCTTTTTACAAATCGCTTTTTATTTTAATAAAAAAATGCCTTTTTATCGAAAAAAAGAATTTTTATTGTTGTGTGGAATGTTGTGGGCAGGTATTTTGTTTTGGCTGTTGCAAGCACCGAATCCTCGATTTGGTTATGGCTTCACACTGTTTACTTTTGTCTTTTCCTTTATTCCGATTGCCTTGTATTTGCCCTTCAAAAAAAACCATTTGATTGCTCTAAGCATTATTGGTATTATCGGATTTCAAGGAGTTACCTATGCTTACTATCAAAAAAAAATAAATTGGTTTATCACTAAAAAATGGATGGAAAAAAGCGAACCAAAATACAGTATTTTGCTAATGCCAAAACCATATCCAAATGTGAATACTACCAATGAAAATGGCTTTAATTATACCGATAAAAAATGCTGGGATATGCCATTGCCTTGCATCAATAAAATACGAGAAAATGTCGTTTTACGAGGACAAAAAATAGAAGAAGGATTTAGAACAGAAGATAGCAGTACAGACCTTTTAAAATAGACCTGATAGTAGTGTTATAGCTTTTAGTTTATGTGGTTTATGTAGTTTATGTAGTTTTTGTGGTTATATCTTCTTCATTCGATAAATAATAAAAGCTATAGTAGCGGATAGCAGGCCTTTCCATTACGATGAAAGATGAATCTTTCTCTCCTGAAATGAAAGTATAAAATCTTGATTATCAATGATGAATGGGAGCTAAGCAGTTTCATTTCTACGAATCCGCCACATATTCGCTTGTGCGGCTAAGGACTTTACTTTTAGTTTTGCGCCCGAAATAGAAAGGTGTTTGTTTTCCAATTTTTGAAGGTGATATTTCACTTCATTATTGACCCACTTCAAGGCATAAGGATAATATTCTTTTGGGTAAGTTCGCTTAAAATCAATGTCTCGATCCGTGCTTTTTGACCAGTCATTTTCCGTTGTGCGAATATCCTGTACTTCCTCATACAATCCCGTTCCTTTGATGGGGTAGGCAACCGTCACTGTGAAGTAATTGGGGGCAGCATCTTTGAGGTATTCTATGGTCGTCTCGATGTCTTCCTCCGTCTCACCAGGATAGCCCAACATTATAAACGTGCCTGCCTGAATGCCCTGTCGTTTTGCTTCAATAATCATCTCTTTCACATGGACGACATCGACCCGACGATCCATCGCATCAATGATTTTTTGAGAGCCACTTTCTGCGCCAATCCACACCCGAAAACAACCTGCTTCTTTCAAAGCGGTAATGACTTCGGGCTTTAAGCGATCCGCACGAGTGATACACTCAAACGCCAAATCAATCTTGCGATCTCGCATCTCATCCCGAAAAGAATTTAGCCATTTATGACTCACTGTAAATACATCATCGACAAACCAAACAGTATCGGGATTGTAGGTGTTTTTGATGTACTCCATCTCATCCGCTACCAACTTTGCAGAACGACGGCGATAGCTTTGACCATAAACGGCAGTGCTGCACCATTTGCAAGTATAAGGACAGCCTCGTTGTGTACTTACGGTCATGGCACTTTGCCCATGGTTCTCTTTCCAAACGTCAAAATATTTGTACATATCAATCGCTTCCCGATTGGGAAAAGGGAGCGTATCTATATCTCGGATTTTGGGGCGAGGAGGATTTTTTACGACCTCATTGTAAGGATTCATAAACGCAATTCCTTTGATCTCATCGAAAAAGGGATTGTTGAGCAAAATATTATTTGCCAATTCTAAAATCGTTTGTTCGCCTTCTCCAAATACAATAAAATCTGCACCTTCTTTTAAATAGTTTTCGATGTTGTGTGTGACATCAGGACCACCCAAAATGATTCTGGCATGTTTCAAACTGTCTTGTGATTTTATGAAATTGATGGACTCAATGACGTTGATTTTTGTCATCAAATTGGTGTAAATCGCAATAATCGGAGGACGTTGTTCCAACAGAAATTCTTGAAATTCTTTTTTGCTGGAAAAGGTGGTGTCAAACACCTCGTTTTTTACTCGATTTTGTTTGAGATAGGCCGACAAATACAAAATTCCTAAAGGTGGATAAGGTTTCATTATCTTTTGTTCCTTTGGATCTTCGTATAAAAAATATCCATGTGTGAGTAGTACTTGCACGTTTTGGTTTTAGGTGATATAGAGCTAGAGCTTACTGTTCAATTTCTTTTTTTACGTCTTTAACTTGTTTGACTGAAACCGTAAGTATTTGCGCAATCTGTTGAACTGTAAAATCAGATTTTAGCAGAAGGTTTTTGATGGCTGTTTGTATTTTTTCTTGTGCTTTCTTTTTCTCTGTTTCAGCTTTCTTTATTTTTTCTTGTGCTTTCTTTTTTTCAGCTTCTACTTTTTGTATTTTTTCTTGTGCTTTCTTTTTTTCAGCTTCTACTTTTTGTATTTTTTCTTCTGTTTCTTTTTCTAATTCTTCATACGATTTCCCTTTCGCTCTTGCCGAAAAAATATCAAGCCAATATTCATTAAATTCCTCTTCTTGTTGAAGATTAATATCTTGTATCGTTTTTTGTGCTTTCATAACCTTAGAAAGTTTTTGTTCGGAAGTTTGATGAGATATAGCTTATCATTGATAACTTTGCCTTTGGGTTTATCTGTAATGATTTTGTGAAGTTCTTGTTCTAAAAACTGAGGAGGATATTTAAAATCTATATGGGGATGCAAGTCAGGTAGAAAATAAGCAATAAAATCTTCAAATAGATGTTCCATGAGTTTTTTCCATTGATTGTCGTAGTTTATCTGTTCCTTCCTATTCAAAATATGTTATAATTTTTACAAAAATTAAATCACTGATATGGTTCAACAACAAGATCACACAAAAAATGATCTGCAAACTTAGATAAACCCCCAATGCCCCCAAAAGTCCCTTCAAAAAGAGACAATCCTTTCAATAGTCCTTTCCGTTTTCCAAAGTAGAATTCCAAATAAGAGGGTGGCACAAATAACCCAATTGGTTTTTGTTCCTTAAATTTAAATTCTTCTTCAAAGAAATTTCTGAAATCTGTCGGAGAATAATACCAAGTATGTACCATTTTACCCTCTACAGGAACAGGAATGCCACTTTTTTTAAATCTTCTGTAAGCTTCTTCTTTATTGCCTTTGAACAAAAAGTAAAAGCGTTCCCAAAGACAGGCATCAGGCATGACAACGGCTATAAATCGACCATTTGTTTTTAGGATTTGGGGTAAATGGGCTGCAAAATTCCTCAAATCTTGTTCATTTAGACAATTTAACCCCCCAAAGTTAGAAAAAACCCAGTCAAATTTTCGTTCATTCAATAAAGTGGGATTTAAAGCCGTTATATCCAATGTCTGGCTTGCCACTAAATTTGCAAATCCTTTTTGTTCACTTTTTGTTTTGGCTACTTCCACCATTTTAGGTGAAATATCTGTTGCCAACACTCGATGTCCCCGTTCTGCAAAACGAGCCGCATCTTCACCTGTTCCACAATTTAATTCCAATATATCCAATGTTGTATCTTTGGGCAACATACTATCCAAATACAACCAGACCCGTTCTCGTTGCAATTTTCCAATTTCACTAAAAGTAAAATCTTCATCATACAAATGGGCTATATGGTCAAAATCTTCCATGTTGGTTTTAGGGATTGGTATAATGGTTTATTAGGAAATTAGTAATTGGTGTCGGTCTTTATTTGGAAATTAATAACAGTGGAATAGCGTTGAAACCATTTAAAATAGCCTCGATAGTAGCGTTATACCAAACTGGTTTAAGTAGTTTTTGTAGTTTAAGTGGTTTCAGTAGTTTTTTCGTTCTCTCCTTCATAGATTCTTTTGGTATAGTAGCGTATAGCGAGACTTTGCGCCACGACGAAGCTCCATGCAGTTCGCTCCTTATTTAGTAATTAGTGGATTAGTTAATCAGACTCTACAAACCTGCTCACCTACAGCACTAAGAACCACAGCACTAAAAACTAAGCCTTCTCCAACTTATCCAAACGATATTTATCCAACATCGCCGTAGGTACATAATACAGTGTCGCCAAAGCAGAACGCAACTGCGATTTATCCAACTTATTAGGTTGCGTCAGTGCGGTTTTTAGGTTTTCCATTCCCTGTTTTTTGCGGTAGGTCTTGTGAACATAACGATGCAGTCGCTTGTAAAAATCGCTTTTGAACGAACCACTGTACATCATATCCAAATCATCCGAATCGACCCAATTTTCCTTGTTCATCTGTTCCTTCACCATCTCATAAAACTTCGTGCCAGGAAGCGGATAGGAAACGGAAATACCTATGTCATCGGGCATCAATTCCGTGACCATATCAATGGTTTGTTGGATTTCCTCTCGGCTTTCATCCATAAACCCAAATTGCAAAAAGAACGCAACCCGAATGCCTTTGGACTTCAACAAACGAGTCGCCTCATAAATTTGGTCAATCGTTGTTCCTTTATCCATCAAATCCAAAATACGTTGAGAACCCGACTCTGCGCCAATCCAAACTTCATGCAAGCCCGATTGTGCCAATGCCTCAATATTGTCTTCCTTCAACAACAAATCTGCACGGGATTGTATCTTATATTTAAAATCTAAATTTCGTTCTTTTACAAGGTCTCTAAATTCTTGAACCCACTTTGGTTTTAAGCCAAAAATATCATCGCACATCCAAAAATAATGGACATCGTGCGTATTGATAAGCGTCTCAATTTCATCAACGACTCTTTTGGGCGAGCGAGTATTGTAGCGATTGCCATAAATGGGTTTTGCACACCAATTGCATTTATAAGGACAGCCACGAGTCGTCGCTATATTCAGCGTCAAAAATCCCTTATGCCTGTTATTTTCCCAAATGGTTCGGTACGGCGCAACATCGACTAAATCCCAAGCAGGATTGGGTAAACTGTCCAATTCCCGTAAGACAGGACGCTTGATGGTCTGAATCGCTTCGCCATCTTTCAAATACGCCAATGCTTTGATGTGGTCAAAAGATTGCTGTCCTTTCTCCAACTCACCAATCAATTCTTTTAAGGTCAATTCCGCTTCGCCCAATAAAACAAAATCTGCTCCTTCTTCCAAATATTTTTTATAATGGTCTGTCGAATCGGAACTTGACACAATGACCCTACAATTGTGTTTTTTTCCAATTTTTGCCAACTCAAAAGCAGCGTCTCGCATTACCGTCAAACACATCTTCGTCAAATAGTTAAAACCATCCTCATAAATAACCAAATACTTCGGCTTTTCCTGCTCAATGGTGGGCAAAATATCTTGTGGCGTATCAATCAAATTGGCATCAAAAAGCGCAATATCATAGCCTTCCTCTCGCATCATGGCAGCTGCATACATCGTACCATATGGCGGATATGGCTGCTGAAAGTCCCATTGTTTTGCGTCAAACTTATAGAAATAAGAATTTGTGAATAAAATTTGACTCATAATTTTTTTGTTTAAAGTCTTATTTGTGCCGTTGTGCTGTGGTTGATTAGTGCTGTGGTTAAATACCAAGAAGAATTACAGCACCAAGAACCAAGCACCAAGAATTTCGCTTTTTTCTAACCAAATTTTCTTGAATTTTTTGCTTGTTACTAATCAACAAAACATACAGCATGAGTTTGCTCAAATTCTTCGATTTTTTGTTGTAATTTTTCTAATATTTTTCGTTGAAAATGGTTGGAGTGTTGTTTGGAGACGTGTTTTCTGGATTTAAAAGCGATTGCCAAGTCTTTTTCCTCAAAATGTCCGAATTTTCGCTTCCAATGTCTAATCGTCATTTTCATAAAGTGAGTATCTAAAAATTCTCCAAAACGAGCATTCAAAATTCGTTCTAAAAAGTTTTTTGTACTATCTTTTTTTACCGCCCAAGTTCGTTCTACCGAGCGCATCGGAAAATGGGGATAATGTTCTGTACTCCAATCATTTGCTTGTCGAAACTGAGCATATAATTCGGGATTGTATGTAGGAATCGTTGTAACCAATTCGGTAGCAGTAAATAGATTTTTTTCTTCGATTTCTAAATTATCCTCATCAATAAAGTAATTGACACAAAAATTGCGATCATTGTTTAGCAAAAAGATGATGCGATACAGCTTCAAAAGGGTACGAGCGACCCACAATCGCCCATGTTTTGTAACCACAAAATAGTCAATATCACTATCTTCCTCCATATAATTTTTGGACAAAGAACCCGACAAGAAAATTCCTCGAACATATGGAAAACGAGCGATCCAAGCACTCATTTTATAAGCATCTTCCAGGCGTTTTTTTGCCAAATCATTGCCCTTAATGCGTCGTTCAATCAAGCCTTTATTATCCTGCAAACAATAAAAATCATCAAACTGAAAGAGCATTTTTTTACTCACCAAATTAGCCAAAACCTCCTTGATTTTTGCAAACTCAACATGCATATTGATGGTATGATACACCTCTTCTGCTTTCAAAGGGTATTTGAATATATCAAAATACAACAATGATTGTAACACTTTACTCGCTAAAGCATCAATTTTTTTATTTTGAGAAGTTTTCAACATGTATAATTAGCTGAAATGTAGTCTTTTAATTGCTTGTAAAATGAAATAAGGAGAGAACAGTCAGTTGCTTCGTCGCCCAGCATGCGCCTGCTATCCGCTACTATAGCTTGCTTAATTTACCTTCATGTTATTAAGGAGGCAACTACAAAAACCACATAAACTAAAGCAAGCTATAACGCTACTATCAGGTCTATTTTGCATGGTCTGTACCACTATCCAAGTTCATTTTTTTTGATACAATATTTCCTTATTTAAAAGCCCGTCCAATATACAGATTAAATTTGATTTAAGAATAAAACCCCTTCAAGAATTCTATAAATTGTCTCCTGTAAGAATGTAAAAAAAACTATGTGAAAAGTGAAAAACCATCCAAAATAGCCCTGATAGCAGTGGTATGGCAAAATAGTTTTAGTCGTTTTTGTGGTTTAAGTCGTTGCGGTTCTGACGTGATTATTCGTTGTTGCTTTTGCCATAAGAACGGATAGCAGGACTTTCCATTACGACGAAGCTCCAAACCTTTCGCTCCAAAATAAAAAATACTTCATTTTAGAATTTAATGCTGTTCGCTCCAAACAAAAAAATCGTGCTACAGAATAAAATCCATAGCACGAATATAAAAAACGGAAAAAACTTTATGTTGGGTGACGGGTAGCAGGTGACAAGTGACGGGTGGCGAAGAGAGGGTTTATAGTATTTATCACTCGCCCCTCGCCACCAGTCACTCGTCCCTTAAAAAAAACTAATGAACCAAAATTACCTTATCCGACATCATTTTACCATCTACTCGGTAGCGAACGAAATACATACCCGAAGGATAATTGTCTAAACGAATCTTGTGTTTACCAATCTTCAAATCCGTCAATCGCTCCAAAATTTTACCAGAATTATCCGTCACAAACAACTCAGGAATGTACTGCTGCGTTTTTAGATTGACCAAGCCCGTTGATGGATTCGGGAAAACCTTGATGGCTTTGACAGTGTGAATCGGTTTGTCTTCAGGATTATTTTTTTTAATTTGATTGATGGCTTGTTGATTGCTTCGACTACAACCAGGCGTTTGTATGTACTGATTGATTAAACGGAGTAACAAATCATTGAGCAATTCGACCTTAAAATCGTCCGTACTCGGCTTTAAATGAGAACCGCCAATACCACTATCGTCGGTCAAAAATACATACGTTCCATTCGTGGATAACGCCAATGAACGCATCAAATATTCTGTGCTTTTATTGATGCCACTTGCCGTAATGGGAATAATGCGAATACCCTTTTTTGCCGCTTCTTGACTCATCTTATGGAGCTTGGCAATCGTCGCAGGATCATTGTGTGGAGGCGCATCCAATACGAGAAATAACAAACGAGCCACAGCATTTTTACTCCAGTTCAATTCTTCGATACCGACGGATAAGGCAGCATCCACCGCTTCAGGATAATCGCCACCACCACCAGCAGATTGCTTTTGAATGAAGTTTACAGTTTTGTTGATATTTTTTGCAAAGTCCGCTTTTCGAGTGACATACTCATCGCCATTGTCCCGATAAAAAACACTGCCCAAATTAATATCCAAGTCACCATATTTACTTTTTGTTTGTTCCACCACATTACTCAACTCAGCTTGCAAATACGCAATCTCATCGCCCATCGAACCCGTTGCATCTACCACAAATAATAAATCTACTTGGTCAGGGAAATCACATTTCACATCAATCGTTTGGTGATTCAAACCGTCTTTAAATTCACTAATGGCTTCTATTTTTTCGACGAGTCCATTAAATTCTGTTTCAATAAAATGAGGGAACAATTCTTCCTCTCCAAACATCTTAGACCACAATTCGGCTTTACCCGTATTGTCGGTACGAGTCTCCCAAATCGTCGCATTATTTTTAGCCTTTAAACGCACGATTGCATCAACTAAAGGAACACCTTTTTTGTTCGTCAATTGTAAGGTATAGCGTTGGGTAGGATACATGCCCCAATGATCTTGCCACATTTTTAAATCCGTTGCAGCGACATCCTGCCACAACTTCCACTTACTAAAATCGTGAACTTCCCCTGCGGTCAAGAGCTTGGCTTTAGGTTTGGTAGCAGTCTCTTTTTTGGCTTCCTTCATTCGATTTTTTGCAGCCTTTTTTTCCTTCATTTTTTTCAAAGAATTTTTCACCGAAGGCAACCTTTCTTTAAAGTTTTTGGCTTTAGTTTTGACACTTGACAAACTAACCACAGCATCCGATTCAGAACGAACAGCCATATCTTTAGTCGTAATAGCCTTTATTCTACAGGACGTCTCAGCAACAGTAGATTCTTCTTTTGCTGCTTTCACAACTACCTCAAAATCAGCAAAATCATCACTAAAAACTTTTGTTGTTTCTTCAGCAACAGCAGGTGTACTCGCTCCCTTTGCGCCTACATCTGTCATAGAATCATAGAGAAATTTTGCATCTTCTGTTGTCTTTTTATAAGCATTCGTATTTGAAGTAGAAATAGTTGCAGGAGCTTCATTTACAACAGCAGAAGCATTACCCACATTGGCGCTTTTTTCCCTTCTATATGATGAAGTAGAAGGGGCTGGTGATTCTGGTGAAATAGAAGGAGGAGGAATAGAGGGAGAAGCAGTAGGCGTCGAATAAACATGATGATTTATAGGTGCAGATTTATTACAAACAATCTTTTGATCATAGTTTGATTTGTAAAAAGGATATATAAACGCAATTGTACAAAGGGCAAAGATGCCCAAAAAGAGTAATTCTAATTTTTTCATGGCTGATATACTATTTGGTCAATAAAATGAAAGTAAAAATAAAAATCAGATGAGTCGGTCCATTACTCAAAGAATTCTATAACCAAGATGTCAGCAAAATGAAATGTGGTGTCTGGAGGAAATTTTTTTTTTTTTTAAAATTTAGTTAATCAGTTTCTATAGGAACCACAAAAACTACAAAAACCACTTAAACTACAAAAACTAACTCCGCCAAATCTCCCAAGACCGATCCGCCTGCAACTCCAACATTTCCAAACCATTTTTGATAGTCGCCCCCTGTGCCAGTCCTTTTTTCAAAAATGTAGTTTGTTCAGGATTGTAAATCAAATCGTAGAAAAACGAAGATTCATTGTATAAATGATAGGGAATATCAGGACAAGACTCAGCATTAGGATACATCCCCAAAGGCGTTGTATTAATCACCAGTGAATAATAATTTCGCAAATAGTAATTGTTTGTCGCACTATACGACCACACAAATTCGGGACGAGGAGAACGAGACAAAAACGCAACATCAATCCCAATTTTATCCAACACATATTTGACAGCTTTAGAAGCTCCGCCCGTTCCCATGATAAAGGCACCTTCTTGGTTTTTGAGTAAAGGCGTCAGCGATTTTTCAAAACCATAAGCATCCGTATTAAAGCCACAAGTCAAGCCATTTGGAAGAACTTTGATGGTATTAACCGCCCCAATTTCCTCCGCAACAGGGTCTAACATATCCAAAAAAGGAATAACTGCTTCTTTGTAAGGAATCGTTACATTCAAGCCCTTAACTTTAGAAAACAAAGCCTTAATTTCTCGAATATCCTTCAAAGGATACAAATCATAACGACAATTTGTGATGCCTGCTTTCTCAAATTTCTGTTGAAAATAGGTTGGTGAAAAAGAATGTGATAAAGGATAACCAATAAGTCCGTAGTGATTCAAGGTGGTAGTATTTGTTTTTGTAATAGTGTTCATAAAATGTTAATTTTACTTGATAGGAGCGAAAGGTAAAAAGCTTCGTCGTGACAGAAAGGCCTGCTATCCGTTAATGGATGGCATCTTCAAGATGCCTTTCATTTTCTCAAGAATGTACCATATTGGAAGGCATTTCCAAAATGCCTTTTATTTCCACAAATGAACCGAACAAGGCAGCCAACGCAATCATCCAACCACTGCTATCAGGGCTATTTTGCACTGTCTCAACGATAAGAATCAAAAGCAGTAGTCAAAAACGATTACTCATTACTTATAATCATTCAAGAATGTCCAAATAACAATTTTTAACAGTTTCATTTATCTAACTCAAAAAAAACTAAAATTATTGGTTCGCTACCCTTCAAAAGCTTTGCTATTAGCTGCAAGTATACAAAACGGTAGGCAACCCCCTATAAAAACCATATGAGGGCATACTAAAAATGTGCTCAAATTCGTATACTAAGGTTAGTCTATAAAAAAATACTCAAAAAAAAATCATAGAGAATCTTTTTAAGTCAAAATATGTTTAGGATATTAGATTTTAGTTTGAGTAATAGTTATCTTTTTAACATTACTTTCCTTGTTCCTAAATAATGGATAAAGAATAAGGTGTCGATTTTGTAGCAACGAGATTTTTTGATAGATTAAGCGAAAAACGTAGTCATAGCAGAGTTACGACGAGGCTTTTCAACAAAATATATCGGAAAATATCGACGCCAAAAACGATAAGTTATTCTTTTTTCATTACTAACTCAAAACCAGAAAAATGGCTCAAAGCAGCAGCACAAAATGGGTAATTGCCCTTGTTTTATTTACATTATTTCTTGTAGGTGGATTAATCTTTGCCAAAAATCAAGGACTGGTCGGCAAGAAAAAATTGCTTAAAGTCAGTACAGAAGTCGTTAAAACACGCATTATTACCGAAACGGTTTCTGCAAGTGGTAAAATATATCCAGAAATTGAAGTGAAATTAGCACCAGATGTTTCGGGAGAAATCATTGAACTGTTGGTGGAAGAAGGAGATTCTGTGAAAGCTGGGCAGCTTTTAGGAAAAGTTGAGCCAGATATGTACGCAACAGGCGTTGAAAGAGCAGAAGCTGCGGTCAATTCTGCAAAGGCAAATGCTGCCAATACCAACGCCCGCATGACACAAATTGAAGCACAATTGGAACAAGCCCGTCGAAATTTAGGGCGAAATAAAGCTTTGTATGAAGATCAAGTTGTTTCATTAGTGACCGTACAAGATGGAGAAACAGCCGTAAAAGCCTTAGAAGCCGACATCAAAGCGGCAGAGCAAACATTAAGTGGAGCAAATTATAATGTGAAAAGCGCACAAGCCTCCTTAAAAGAAGCGAAAAAAAGCCTGAACCGAACAAGTTTGTATGCACCCATGTCAGGAATCATCTCTACACTCAATGTCAAAAAAGGGGAAAGAGTCGTCGGAACGTCACAATTTGAAGGAACAGAGCTACTACGCATCGCTGATTTCAACAATATGGAATTAAGAGTAGATGTGAGTGAAAACGATGTTGTCAAAGTAAAAGAGGGATTGAGAACCATCGTTGAAATTGATGCATATCCCGATAGAAAATTTGAGGGAGTCGTCACACAAATCTCTAATTCAACAGGACAAGCTGCGATGGTGAGTAATGACCAAGTAACAAATTTTACGGTCAAAATTCGTCTTAAAAAAGAATCTTATGCAGATTTGTTAGAAAGTGGCAATCGTTTTGCTTTCCGTCCTGGTATGTCTGCTTCTGCCGATATTGAAACGAAAAGGGTAGAGGATGTCATTGCTGTACCGATTCAAGCAGTCGCTACTAGAGAAATTCCTGATTCTTTAAAAACGGGTGATGCTGCGGAAGACGATTTATTAGAGGTCATCTATATTATAGAAGGTGGAAAGGTGACACAAAAAGAAGTAAAAACAGGGGTACAAGATGATACTTATATCCAAATTACAGAAGGTATCAATGATGGAAACGAAATCGTAACAGCACCCTATAGAGCGATTAGCAAAAAGTTAAAGGATGATATGGAGGTTGAGGTTGTAGACAAAGATGAGCTTTTCCAGAAAGGGGATGAGTAGTTTTTTTTTAGTGCTGTGGTTCTTGGTTCTTAGTGCTGTGGTTGTGGGTGAGCATGTGGTTTTTAATAGTTTTGATGTTGAAAAAAACCATGTAATCCAAAAAATCTGTGTTTGCAGTTTGGTTTCTGAAGAGCCTAATTCCCTAATCAACTAATACACCAATATCAGGCTTTGTGGTTTGGGATAAGTTATGTAGAGCCTAATTCCCTAATCAACTAATACACTAAATCCCATAGAGCCTAATCAACTAATACACTAAATCCCATAGAGCCTAATCAACTAATACACCAAATCCCGTAGAGCCTAATCAACTAATACACCAAATCCCGTAGAGCCTAATTTCCTAATCAACTAATACACCAAATCCTTTAGAGCCTAATTCCCTAATCAACTAATACACCGATTAACTAAATCAAATTAGAATTTAAAAACCATGCGTCTATTACGAAAATTAGTGATGTTCCTTCTCTTTTTGATTATTGTATTGGCAGTAATTTCCTTTTTTCTGCCGAGTAAAGCACATGTGGAGCGTTCGATGGTGGTAGATGCGCCACAACGAGTCGTTTTTAAAGAAGTGCATGAACTCAAAAATTGGGAAAAATGGTCGCCCTTTAGTGCTGCCGATCCAACGCTGAAAGTCGCCTATAATGGAACAACAGTGGGCATTGGTGGACGATATGACTGGACGAGCGAGAATAGTGGGGAAGGCTATTTGGAAATCAAAGAGAGCAATCCGCCCAATTCCTTAAAAACGTATGTCGCTTTTGAAGGACAAGGCGATGGCTATGGTTCGTGGCGATTTGAACCAATGGGCGATAACAGAACAAAGGTTACTTGGGGTTTTGATACAGAATTTGGTCTGAATCCCCTACAGCGATTTATGGGATTAATGATGGACAGGTTTTTAGGGCCATCTTATGAAGATGGATTGAAGCGTTTGAAAGAAGTAAGTGAGCAAGCAAAGTAATAAAACAAATAAAGCCTTCTATTCGTAAAAATAGAAGGCTTCATTATAAAAATAAAGATAATATTTATTGGAGATTTGGTTAGAGTTTGTCACTCACACATACGCCGTCTCGAAACTCTCCCAAGTATTTCACATTTTTAGACTTAACATGTTGTCGTTGCAGTAATAAAATTTCTGCTTTTGTTTGTCTGGAGAGTTTGATTGGAGAGCCTCCCAATCTGTTGGTAACTTCAATATAGAAACCGTCTTTCAGGTTTAACTTCTTGGATGATGATCTACCCATAGTCTAAAGAACTTTTAATTAACAAAATACACTTTACAAAATAATAACAACTCTATTAAAATTGTTATTTGCTTTTATAAAATAACTTAACATAATTTAACAAGAAAATTTTTCTGGTTTTTCTTATGCTATGCGAATAATATACACTATTTTATTAAATTTTACTGTCTTTTTTACGACAATATTTTTCTTTTTTAAGAAAAAGTCTATTTTTCTACTAGCTTGCCGTAAGTCATACTCTTTTGAAGAAGCCAAATTGATAGTTCCACTCAAGAATTTGATGTTAAAAAGATTTTTTTGGCACAATTGGGGTTTATGTGCTTTAAATAGAGGTAGAGACCATCCAAAAATAGACCTGATAGTAGCGGAATGGTAGCTTGTAGGGGCAATCGGTTGCCCGATGTGAAGAAAGGCAAGCTACCATATTAGCGGATAGCAGGCCTATCCGCTAATACGAAGCATCTCCCCGTTGTCTCCAAAAAAAAAGAATAAGTTGAGTATTCCAAAAGAAGAAATTAGCCCTTCAAAGCTGCTTTTATCTTGTCAAAATCAGGCAAATCTCCTGCACTTTCCAAAACTTCGGCATACTGAATCACGCCATCGCCATCCACAACAAAAGCCGATCTTTTAGCGACATGTTTCATGCCCAATACAAAATCTTCGTATAACGCATCATACGCTTTCGCCGTTGTTCGGTTAAAATCAGACAACAAATCGAAATTAAGCGATTGTTCTGACTTAAACTTTTCTAAGGTAAATAACGAATCCACAGAAATCGCCAAAACGGTCACATCCATATCATTGTAATCCGTAATGCCATCTCTTACCGAGCAAAGTTCCGTAGTACAGACGCCCGTAAAAGCCAATGGAAAAAATAAAACAAGCACTTTTTTGCCTGCAAAATCAGAGAGACTCACTTCCTTTTTTTCTGTATTAAACAATTTGAAATCTGGGGCTTTATCGCCAATATTTAAAGACATAATATGTGTTTTTTAAGATTTGTAAAATAAGTAATGGTTGAAAAACAAAGTATTGATTTTAGGCAAAGAGATTTTTCGATAGATGAGACAAAAAACGTAGGCGTAGCAAGGCTACGACGAGGCTTTTTAACGAAATATATCGACGCCGAAAATGGTATGTTGGTTTTTTACCATTACTAAACACGAAGTTAAGAAATAATTGGTGTTAATGTGTGTAAATCTGTGCTGAAAACTTACCTTTGCGCCAAAATAAAAATAAATATGTCTGAAGAAGGTAAAACTCCCAAAATTACAAAAACCATTATGACCGAAATGGTCTTGCCCAATGATACCAACGTACTCAATAACCTAAGAGGTGGTAAAATTCTACATTGGATGGATATTGCTACGGCGATTAGTGCAGGAAAATTGGCAAATCGCCCTGTTGTGACTGTTTCTGTCGATCAAGTATCTTTTCTCAATCCTGTTAAATTGGGCGATGTGATTACGATTACCTCGAAGGTAACTCGTACTTTCAATACGTCGATTGAAACGCATGTAGAGGTGTGGGCAGAGAATTTGCCGACTCGCACGAAGTATAAGTGCAATGATGCCTATTACACTTTTGTCGCTTTGGATAGCAATAACCGTCCTGCTCGTGTGCCAAGAGTAGAACCAGAAACAGAAGAGGAAATCAAAAAATTTGATACAGCTTTAAAACGAAGACAACTCCGCCTCGTCATCGCAGGACGTATGAAACCAGAGGAAGCCGATCAGTTGGTTGCGCTTTTTACGTAGTGCCGTAGTTGGTTTTGCAACAACGACTTAAACCACAAAAACGACTTAAAC
>Ga0209186_1000801_pt1 | contig 24408 bp, 34 predicted proteins | sample SidtaG_FD_187426 | JGI IMG/M metagenome (GOLD analysis project Ga0209186, IMG submission 187426) | Marine algal microbial communities from Sidmouth, United Kingdom - Sidmouth_Male2 metaG (SPAdes) (version 2) | ecosystem: Host-associated > Algae > Red algae > Unclassified | place: Sidmouth...
AAGCGCCCTTCAATAGGGCGAGTCGACATTGACTTTGTCGCCGTCCGTGGACTAATAGCCACGTTTCGCTAATATTCTGCAACGTGGCAGGCGCGTGGCATTAGTCCGACATTGTTGGGAGTGCTCTGACGCCTATCGGGATGGTGAGGCCGTCGGCGCGCCTGGCAAGCCTTCCTGTGAATCTTCACTTTCACGAAAGCGGCTGCTTGAGCGTGTCGTCAACGCTGCAGTGGCCGACAGCGGCAAGGCGCTGGTCTGGAGGATCGACGGCATCGCCGTTTCTGTGGTTTCCACGATGTGGGGTGAGACGACGCCCGAGCTCCTTCTACTACATATATTTGCTCACAATAGCTTGGTGGCAGCACGGGCTGCAGAGACGACTGCATTGGCCAGGGTCGCTCTTTCCAAGGCTGTCATACCGGCGGCGGTTGTTGTCACTTACCATGCCGCTCGCCAGCGCATGGTCACCTCTCCGCCCGAGGTGGATACCCCGGAAACCCCCGCGCGCCAGATGGACGCCCCGAATGCGGATGGTAGTTACGGGCGGGCAAGTGATTCTGTGGGGGCGGGCGATTCAGGTATAGCCGGGAAGTCGCCGGCCGTGTTGGATGCTGCCGGGCGGCACGGATGCATCCAGAAGCCCCTGATTCAGGCTCTGAGGGCCTCCCTGACACGGAACATGTACAGGGGCATCGTGTTTCGGGCCAGGAAGGACGATGTGTTCAACTCGAAAGTCCGCTTCGGGCCGTTCCTCACCAAGGTCTTTATGGAGGTCGCCAATGTGAACGAGGACGACGCAGAAAAATGTCTGACGTAGATGAACCGGACCGTTCCCAATGTGAGCGACCGGAGAGGCCCGACGCAGAAGCTGCTCAATCCTTGGTTGGGAATGACGCGCAACAAGGTCCACTCCAGCCAAATGACGGTCATCTTTCGTGCGTGGGCAGTCGGAAGCGGGTACAAGATCGGCGGGACGGAGCCGATCAGGATGCAGATCTTCCTCAGGTGGCGCGGACATCGGCGTGCATCAGCCCGGTGGCGTGGGGTGGTGAATTCGTTTTTGGCCATGATGGTCTACTACGGTGTGGACCCGGACGCGATGACAGACCCCGACGGGAGGGACGAGGTTACACTCGTCTCTACCTAGTTCTCGACCTCTGCATTTGTGCTGAGCAGGGAACGCTGGTTGTGTCTACTGTGGCTTTCTGTTGGACTGAGGGGATGATGTGTGTACTGTGTTCACGTGACGACACGGTTGGGTGCGGTGGGGGGAGTGGAGAGTTGATATGCCTGAGAGCTCGTACTGAACAATCTGCTGTTATCTCGGCGGGTTTTTGTCTTGGCGTCTTGGTGCTTGTGTCTGGTGTGGGAGAATGATTGCTGCCCATAATTTCGTGTGTCGTTGGAAACGGAGCACCTGGAGGCCGTCGGTAGGAAGAAGGTCGTTGAGCGTACGCGACACTGCGGAAATTTGTGCTTTGGGGCGTACCGTCTAGTCGAAGGAGCTTCGGTACTTGCACGTCTTCGTCTACGAGGCGTGGGCCTGCTGGGCTAAGTGTTCAACACCAACCATGACGAGGATGACAGGGCTAAGATCCCTCATGGCGTCTGCGACTCGGTGGTGAATGATGCCACCCAGTTGAGCGTCTCGGTAGACAATGCCACCCTCCCCCCGGACGTACAGTTAATGGACGTGGAGGTGAAGGGTCTGCGGGACATGTTGGATGCATGGATCATCCCGCACAAGGAGAAGGCAGCCGCGGTGGTGGACTTGGCCTCGGAGGAGGGTGGGGACTGGGACCGTACGGGTGCTGACGGGAACGGTGGGGGTGGGGATGGGGACGGAGAGAATTGGCATGGGTACTGCTGGGGAGGGGACGGGAACAGGGAAGGGGGGGGGTGGAAAGCCATGCATACGCGCCGCCGCGCCTGCCGGCGTCGCCTGAGGGCGCCATATTGGGGCTGCAAGCAATGGCGGCGTCCCTGCTAGAGGGGCTCGGGGGAGGAGCAGAGCACGGGCGGGAGGTGTTGGCCGCCACGACAATGCTTCTGGCAGCGCTTACGCCGTGGCAGCCCGAGCGGGTTGGGTTGTGGGGGGTGTTGGTGGTCAGTAGGGTGGACACGCCGCCGCCATAGCCGTTACGTATTGTGGAGCTGCCGCCATTGTCTTCAATTCCGCGTAGAGTAGGGGCGGGGACGTGGCGCGTGCCATCATGGCATCGGCACTCTATCGACCGCTCTCACTCCGAGGAGGAGGAGGTGAGTCGGCCCAAGAAGACATTTTGGGACCGGCGTCGGTCGTCCGGGGCGCTGGGAGTGGACTAAAGTATGGCTTCAGACTCGGACTCGTGCCCCCCCTAATGTTGCGCCTGGCAGCAAGTCACGCCATATCGATGGGTCTCTCTGTGCCTTTCGCTCTCTCCCTTCATCTGATTGCTTGGGCTTCATGCTTCTTTCTTCTGTTCTCTGGGATCGCTTTGCGTTTGCTTGGGATATCTTGCATTTCTTTTGTGATGGGGGACGCGGAGAGGTGGGTGACGGCGGGACGGGGGGCGGGGCGAGGATAGTGGCGGGGCGCGAGGGGTGGGGGGAGGAATGGCGGGGGGGAAGATGGGACGCAATGGAGCGTGCTGTATAATAGTCCTTGTCCTGAAACGAACCCTGCCGAAACGAGGCGACTTGGCACCGCGGTGACCAGGTTCGACTGCTCTCCGGGGTGCGGTACGTGTGACAGTTTGGAGTGGCAATGTTTTGAACGGTTGGGTGACTACAAATCGAGCCCAGGGTCGCTCACAAGTATCGCTCCGGTGGGCAAAACGTAAGTCCTCAAGCACGTGGCGTCGCGTGTGCCGAGGGCTCCCGTCACACGGCTTTCAGACGTCCATGATGAGTGTCAGGGTCGTATTGCGCTAGTCCTGGCTGCAATAAAGCGAAGATCGCGATGGCACTGAATTGGATCCAAACTGGGGAGGAGAGGGGTCGAAAACAGCCCGGTAAGCCCGATTCAGAGGATACTGGGGGCAATTCGAAAGTTTCCGAGACACGGCTGCAGGCTCTCCGAAGTAGCGTCGTGCGGTTTCCCGACGATGAGGTCCTGGGGATCTCCCCGAAATGGAGAGATTGGACGAAAAGCTGCAAGGCCAACTCCGCGGCTCGTCCACATGTACAGGTGGCCACTCGTTCGACTTGTGGGATCTAGGCCAGTAGCAGGTGTGTGCTCGCCATCCTGACTGCCAGGTTCGCTGCATGTCGGCCCTGCTGTGTCGCGGTGGTTTCATTGCTCTACATCGTTTCCGACCCAGTTCTTCCTTGGAGCTGGCCCCCTGTCCCCACCGCTACTACTGTACAGTCGGGTCCCAATATTATCCGTACGCTTTTGGAAGAAACTTGAGGGGCCAGATCCGGCGTCCCGATGTTGCAGATTGCACCCGATTGCCGCATTCGGCGTGTGAGAACGCCAGAGTGCTTTGGCCCTGTCCGTCTCTAACAGCCCACAGCTCAGCGCGAAGGGCGCCGCCAGGGTCAGCAGGCACGATGTCCGACTCATAACATCGCCCTCTTTCTAACAACTATGACCGCGCCGCCACCACTGCCCTCCTCCAACAGAAAAAATCTATTCTGTCGATCGGTACGGTATTGGGGCCTTCCAGAAGCACTGTCGCATACGCGGATCCGCCCGTCCGCGCGGCGCCCGCCCGCGCCAGTGTGGACAAGCGTGGCCGTCCCAATATTTCGAAGGACCGTGAGCTGCGAACCCTGAAGCGGGGGATATGCAACAGCGGTTCTCTTCTATGGCCTCAGTGACGGAGCTGGCCAACTCCACGCGCTGCCAAGCTGAGGATGTGACCAACACAGTCACAGTGTCTGTCTCCACTGTCTGTGGGACCCTCCGAGGCACGAGGTTCCAGTCCCAGTTTGCCTGAAAAACATTCTTCCTGTCTGCCAAGAAAATAGCCAAGCGCCTGGTGTGGGCCGCGGAGCGCCTTGGCTGGACGGCTGAGTGGGCTTCTGCCCTCTTCATGGATGAGGTTTCCTTGCTTCTCTTTTGAAGTCTCTGGCGGAGTCTTTACCCCGGCGTGTGCGCATGTGATATCAGTCTAGCGTGCCAGCATCACGTAGAGACGGTCCCAGGGCTTAAGATCGACGGGTTGCTTCTGGTCAAACTGATTCGTACGGACGTCGTCTTTTTCCGTGAGGAAAATATTGAATACCGACTGTACACAATTCCCACTTTGCGAAGGCCATCTTTGTCTGACTTTCTCAACCACGTGAAGCCATGTCTGCGCGTCGTTCCGCACCAGGAGACGACATGTTCTCTTCGGAGAGCATCTCTGGCACCGGCCGGTTTCCTTCGCCTTCCAGAGGCGACCAACGGACGCAGACGGAGAAATAGAACATGCTTGACCGCATTCACCAGCTCATCCGTGAGGCGGACGCAGTTGGTCTGCGCCATCAGAGCATGACGATTTCCCCATCGACCTCTCGTCGTCTCCCCGCGAGTGAGGCCTTACTGGTACCCAAGGTCGTCGTCATGGAGGACAACGGCACGGGTCACTGCCTTGAAACGGTGGAGCGGCCCGCTCGGGATACCGACAGCAGCGGCAGCGGCCCGAAGTATCCGCCAAGCGATGCGGAAACGGCGTTCGCAGTACCACGATCAGGGGGATGAGAGAAGTAACGGCCGTCTACGCCGCTCGTGCGACACCCGCTATGGGACTCGAGATCCAGGAAGTCGGGCCGATCGAAGCACCAAGACATGAATACAAGGTTTACTTTCCGGCGACGACGGTGCCTCCCACCGTCGTCGCCATTCGTTATAAAAGGGCGGAAACCGTTGCCCGGGCCCACTTCCCCGATTGGGAATTGACTCGGGAAAGCACCAACTAAAGCGGATAATTCCCTCCATGCTTATCAAGAACCCCGAAGCGATCCTTACAGACGAGGCGGAGTGACCGTTCCGCGCGCAACGCCCTGCAACCTCCGCGTGGCGCCCGGTCGGCTATCGCCTGCCGCGCACTCTGGCCGCGGCAACCCGGACCCCCCGGCGGGCGCGACGTCTGGGCGCGCCCCTTGGCAGGCTCCCACCCGCGCGCACAGGCGGGCCCGCCGTCCCCGTGCCCGCTCCCCCGTTCCGTCCGTGCCTACCGTCGTCGGCGTCGCCGACCCCCGCCGGCCGTCGCACCCCCGGTGCCCCGCCGGTGGCGCCGCGGTCACCGAAGGGGTCCCGTAGTACTACATCCCATTCGGCTGAGATGGAGCCGTCCCGGGCGACGCGCCCCGATAGCCCCAGTAGGGCTTCGTCCGCCGCGCCCCCGACGCGATCGGCCGCCGACCTCGTCGAAGCCGCTCCAGCCGCGCCCCTGGCGAGCCCGTCTGCGGCTGACGCCGCGACGGAGGCATTGCCGGCGACTTCCACACAGGCTACGCCGGGACCGACGAGGGCCCGTCCGCCCATTTCCGCGCGCCCGACGTTGCCTCCTGGCCTGCGGCTGCCGTACGACCCCAACCGTCGTGAATGGCGGATGGTGGGTGCGGCGGCGGCGACTAGTGGTGGGGGTGGGGCTGCGGCGTCGGCGGCTTCTGCCGTGGGCGCGGGCACTTCCCCGGCGCGAGGCCGGGGTCCCACGGTCGCGTCGGAGGAACGGCCCCCGTTGTTGGGGCAGGCGGCTCCCGTTCTCCCATCGCGGCCGGCGCCGAACGCCGTCCGAGCGTGGCTTGCCTCTCTGGGGCCGGCCGTTGCGGCGGATGATTGGCTGCTTGTCAGCGACGTCTGCCGATCCGCCCATTCCCAGCATGCCAACGGGACGCACGCCGTGTGGCGGGCCTTCCGGGAGTTCGCCGCGGCGGCGGGGTACGACGCCCGGCCGACAGCCGAGCACGAGTTCGGGTCCTTCATCCGCTCCGTCGGTAGCAGTGCGGCGTTGTTGCGTTGCATGTTGCGGTGCAACCCGGGCCGGTTACTTTTGGTACTGCACCCCGCGGCCGAGCTACCGTTTGTCGACGGCGGCGAAGAGTGCGCCTACCACCAGAAGTGTCATGCCCGTCTGCGCCACCGCCCCGCGGTCCCATTCGGCCACTCGCAAGCGCTCGTCAACATCTGAGGCGTGGGTCCCTTGCTTGCTGTGAGCCCGGTGGGCAAGACGACCGCGTGGGCGGATTTGTCAGTGGAAGTCGCACGCCGCTCGCGCGGCATGCTTGTGAGCTCCCGCCGCGCGGGGCTCGAGGCGATATTCCTGCCCGTGCGGTCCGGCATCGGATGGGCCCCTGCGCGTGCTCCTTCGCCGCCGGCGATGGCCACGCGGTGCGCAACGCTGCGGCTGCTGACGTACGAGTGTCCGCCCGTCATACACGAACAGTAGTCCCTGCTCCAGGCGTACCCAAGCATCCCATCCAGGGTACTGCGTGCGTCATGATGACTGTGGCTATCGTGTCGGGGCTGCTCCTCGCGGACCGCGAGACGCACGGCGTCTACGAGCCTTCGTCGACGTTCAGCTACGCCCTGACGGAGAAGTTCTCGATCGAAGACCTGGCGGCGGGTGATCGCTCCGCGGAGGGTTCCTTGCCGTAGTACGACGCCATCGCACGGGCGGTGCCTTGGGCAGCCGTTCACGACCGGCTGCCCTACCACCACAACCGCACCCGTCAGGCCCCCAGAACCTTGCTGCCTCACCAAGGGGGTGACGTCGCGGACCGCTGGTGCCACTACGTCCGCATCGTGGGCGTCCCGCGGTCGCCGCGTGCCTTGTTTGGCGTCATGCTGGCGGAGCTCCGGCTCGCGGACGCCGTCCACCGAGTGCTACCCGTGATGGAGGAGGCCTGGGTGGTGCCCGCCGACTTCCCGATGCCCGACTTGGAGGATGTCCTGCCGTCGACGGAGGAGGCGGCCGCGTTGGCCGCGTACCGCGCACGGAAGCGGCGTCACGGCGACATGAGCGTGGCGGCCTTGTTCAGCCCCGTTCCGCCGATACTGGGTCTCCGGCAGACGCCTCGCGGGGTGCCCCGGCTGGGCCAGCCGCCTTGCCCGCGCCGGGGTCGCCCATCCACGAGCTCGGCTTTCACGGGCCCGGAGGGGGCGAAGGGGAGGCGCGCGTATGGAATTCCGCGGGTCCAGGGGCGGGACGCCGCGGAGGGGCCGCGTTGTCCTCAGCGGCCAACACCGACTGGGACCGTTATCCGGCGGCCCGTGATGACGGGTCCGGGTTGGCACCTGAAGGACGCTGGGCCGAGAAGCGGCATGAAGGCTCCCCCGGCACGGCCAGAGACGACTTTGGGGACGGGTGGCCGGCCGATGCGGGTGGTGGCGATGTACGCGCCCGACAGGACCACGGAGACCGTCGAAAAGGCGAAGTCGGCCGCGTTGCCGATTCTTGCGATTACCCCGCGTGGCTTTCGGCCAGTCAGAAAGACGGTCGCAGCCATGCTGCCGCCGTCCGCGACGGCCCCATGTGTCGCACCGACGGCGGTCAAGGCCGTGGGGGCGACGCCCCTGGTGGGCGCCAGTGAGGCTCTAAGCCCCGACAGGACGGCGGGGAGTACCCCACCGCCGGCGCCGGGGCGGCCGCTGGGTCGCAGAGCGGCGCCCAGGACGGCCGCCACCTGGGGTCGGAGTCCCGTCGGGACGGCGGGGAATACCCCTCTGACGGCGTCGGGACAGGCGCCGGGGGTCCGCGCTCCGTGCGCTGGGACGCCGGTCCCGACAAAGACGGCCCAGCGGCGGGGCTGCTGGAGCTGGGGATTTTGGGCCCCGTCGCGACCCCCGTCCCGGGGCAGCCGGACGGCGCTTAAGACTGGTGGCTGGCCTTCGCTGTGGGAGCCCCGTGCCCCGATGACAGCCACGGCGTGGCGGGACTCGCGTACGTCCGAGAAGATCGGTCCCGTCTTTGGGCACGACGCGGCCGTATATCGGGCCGAGGTGCGTCCACGAATATCACCGCCGCCTTGGTGAAGTACGTCCGCATCGGGCTCGCCGGCGTCCTGCCGCCGTGCCTCGAGACCCCGCGGACTCGGGCGAAGCAGTTCCATGCCGCCGTGCGGCGTGTCCTGTGTAGGGAGGGCCGCCCCGTTTAAATGTCGGAGTACCTCGGCCGCGACTAAGGGAGTCTCCCTGGCCTTGTTGGTGCAGCGCTTGCTTGGGCTGCGTTTGGCCGTCGGCTGCTTTGTCAGAAATCCGCGGGCATTCTCCTTGTGCCCCGAAAGTGCGTGCGGTTCATCGTGGCGCTGCCGTGTGATGCCGACGCTCCGTGACCGCTGGTCCTAGCGACCCAGTGGCCCGACAACCTCGACAAACCCCACCGAAAAACCCTACCCCCCCCCCATCCCGTCAGATATCGGCCGCCCCGCCGACCCAAGTGGTCAGGCGTGGACGGCCGGAGGCGGCGGGGCAGCGACGCCTGCGGCGGCCCCGACGGTGGGGCACGGGGCACTCGAGGACGCCGGCGGCGGGTCGGCGGACGTATGCGGAAAGCCCAGACGCGCGGCGCGGCGCAGATAGACGCGCAGTGTCTTGTGCGGCTCGTCGGGGGCGTCCATCCAGGTGGGCTGGGGGTACCCGGTCCAGTAGACATGGACCCGTGTTGTCCTTAGAGCAACAAGGCGTGGTCTGCGATCCGGTCCACGGCGTCCCGCTGGCCATCGGCCCCTGCCCCATAGACGGACCGGGCCATCCGCAAAGCGGGGTGCTGGAAAAGACACGCGACAGGCGCGCCCGCGCCGCGGACGACGTGAGCCACGTTTTCCCGGCGGTGCTCCCCATCCACGTCGAGGAGGACCGTAGGACCATGCGTGAAGGGCCCGCGGGCAACGTCCGTCAGCTTTCAGCCGGCACCTTCCTTTTGAGCGTTGTCGAGCAGCCACGCGCTGCCCCCAACGGTGAGCCTCTGCGCGCGCAGCGCGAGGCGTCTGTCGTGGTCGCGCTTGTAGCGCCCTTGCGTCGCTCTGAGCGTTGCCCGCATCTGCGGGACGAACTGCACGAGGCGGGTCAGCGAGGCGGCCTGGGCCCGTTTCTCTGCGGCCTTGCCGCCTTGCGCCGTGAGCGAGTACTCCCCTGTTCGGAAGACGTCCTTGAACGCCCAGATCGACACCCCCATAGGATTGACCAGCTCCAGCGGGGCGACCCCGATGCTCCGGTGCGGGCGACTGTTGTGCGCAAGCGTCCGCGCCCCCAGGAGATGGCCGCAAGACTGTGGATATACCACCACATAGTGGTTGAAGATGGTGTGCATTGTGTGGTTAAACCGCTCCGTTTGCCCGCTCGTCTGCGGGTGGGACGGAGACGTCACATTCGGCTCGATGGAGAGCAAGTTTCACACCTGGCCCCAAACGTGGCTTGTGATCTGCGGTCCCCCATCGGACATCAGCCGGTCCTGCGGACCATAGGCGGCCACCCAGATTTCCAGGACCACGGAAGCGCAGTCCACCGCCGACGTACCGTCCATCGGGAAGGCACGCACCAGCTTGGTGAACCGATCGGTTATCACCAGGATGAACCGGTGGCCGGCGGAAGTCCAAGCGAAGTGCCCATAGAGGTCCACAGAAATGTCCTGGAAGAGCATGGTAGCTGGAAACAGGGTGGGCGGCGAGCGCCGCACCAGGGGGCACACCTGCTGTCGTGCACAGCTGTCGCACTTCCTAACGTAAGAGACGACGTCTGCCGCCATGCCCACGCAGAAGTAATACCGCCGCATCGCCGCGCACATGCGGGACTCCCCGCGGTGCCCCGGGACGGTCGCGTCGTGCTCGAGGTGAAGGATTTGCTCCTGCAAGAAGGCCGGGACCACCACCTGGTGGGCGCCGGCGTGGGCCGCGCGGCGGCGGAGGATCACATTGGGGTCCTCGAAGCACGGGATGTGGCATCCGGCGTTCGAGGCCTTCACAGCCTCCTGGTAGTATCCGTCCGCAGCCTGAGCGGAGAGCGCCGTGTCACGATTAGTGTCACCGACCGTGGGACCGCCAACTTAGTTCTCGGCGTCGAGCCCCCGGACCGTACTGGCCCGAGTGGCGAACACCGGGACGGCTTCATCGAACGCCGTCTCGTCTCTGGCCCCGGCCTCCAGGCGGGAGATGCTGTCCGCCATGTAAGGCGTCATCCCCAGATTCTAGGAGACGTCATCATCCAACTCATTCAAGTGCAAGCGCCAGCGCGCAAGGCGGGGGTTCCCCGATCCCGCAGTGTTGAGGATCCAGCGCAGGCAGTCGTGCTCGGTGCGCAAGAGGAAGCCGTCACCCTCGAGGTAGGGGCGGATTTTGAGCGACGGTCAGACGACAGCCAGGCACTCCTTCTCCGTGACATCGTAGGGGAGCTCATTCGTTGCCATCCGCCGGCTGATGTACGCGACGGACTGAAGCTTTACGTCATCTTGCTCCTGGAGAAGGGTGGGGCCCACCTGCGACGCGCACGCGGCCGTGTCGAGGACGTACGTTCGCCCGCGTCGCGGGAGTGCGAGGACCGGCGGGGTCAAAAGGGCCTCCTTGAGCCGGTCGAACGCCTGCTGCTGCAGCGGCGTGGCGGGGGAAAATAGGACAGGGGTCGTGGACCCCACGAGGTCGGTCAGTGGCGCCGCCGCTCGGGCGAAGCTCGGCACGAGCCGGCGGAGAACGGTGGACATCCCCAGGAAGCTCCGTACTTGCGTGCGGGTCGTGGGGAAGTGTGCTTCGCGCAGCGCGCGCGTGTGCGCGTCCAGCACGCCAAGCCGGCCCGGATTAATCTCGCGCCGGAGGTACTCCACCGTCGTGCCGAAGAATCAGCTCTTGGGTAGGCGCAGTGTCACTCCCGCCTCGCGCAACAGGCGCAAAACGTGGTCGACGTGGCCGATATGCTCTTCCTCCGACTTCGAGTAAAGGATGACATCGTCGAGGTACATGAGGCAGCTTTGCTACTTGAACCCGGAGAGGATGATGTCCAGGGCCCGCTGGAACGTCGCGAGTGCGTTGGTCAGCCCAAAAGGCATCCGCTCATACTCGTAGGCGCCCTTGTGGCACACGAAGGCCGTCTTTTCCCGGCCCTCGAGCGCGATGGCGACCTTCCAGTAGCCGAAATTGCACTCCAGTGTCGAGAAGATGGTCGCCTCGCCAAGGCTGTCAATGTACTCGTCCATCCGGGGAAGCGGTTGGAAATCCTTCTTGGTCAGGGTGTTCAGCAGTCGAAATTCGACGCAGAAGTGGAGGGTTCCGTTCTTCTTGGGGGCCAGCACGACCGGGAAGCCCCATTCCGACGACATCGGTTAAATGACGTCAGCTTCCAACTGCCGCTTGACCTCGGCCGTCTCGGCCTCTCGTGCGGTGTGACCCGCGCGGCGGGGCGCGAACCAGACGAGCCGGGCTTCGGAGATGAGGTCGATGCAACGTTGGATGGCATTGATGACGCCCAGCGCCTGGCCAGTCCATATCGCCTTGTGTTGGCCCAGCTTGTGCCGGATCCGGGTGTGCAGTGACGGGTCGGCATTCGGGAGGTTCAAGTCCTCCATGTCGACCGGAGCCACGGGCTGTGCGGCACCCCGTGAGGGGCCCGCTTCGCCCGGGTCCCGGGGCCGCGCCTGGTTCGCGGGCCCGCCGCCTGCTTTTACTGCCGTCCCCGGGTCCCGCCCCTGTGCGGGGGAAACCCGCGTGCCTGGAACCGCCCCCGCCACGCCCTCCATGGTGGTCGGCGTCGTGAAGGCCGGGACGGCCGATGCCCCGGGAGGGGCAGCGCGGGGCACCTGCGCATTTCCTGTCTTGAGCAGGGGCAGACGAGTCTGTCACTTTTCGGACAACTCGGATATAGTCAACACCAGCATTTCTGGAATCAGATAAGAGTTTCGCCGCAGCTTCTTGAATACGTATAGGATTTGTATCCGTAGACCAGAAAAGAAGGATATTAATAAAGATAAGGGTTCTGTCCAGAATAAAGCAGATTTTTAAACAAGTATGTCCGACTTGATATACTTGCGATGTACGTTGCCACGAAATAACAAAGAGCGGGTTGCGGTGTAAGTTCTGAACGCGACGCACACGAGACCATGACCAGCAGAAACCTCGCGAGAGTGAAGTGGCCTGGGGCATGGACTTGGGTGTCCATCTTGGTATGTCGGTTAGCTCCAAGTCCTGAGACTGGTTCTGATTTTCGTGGGCCTCGCGTGAGCCTCCGCGCGCGACGCGAGACTGGGTCTTTCCGGGTTGGACACAGGCCTTCATCGGCGATGATCGGCCCTGAGTTGGCTTACTCCTGTTCAGCACTTTTCGAACATGTACATGCATTCTTTGTCACGACTTCGAGCGTTCTGAAGCGCCTCTCAAGCGAAGTTTCCTAAGGTAGTTGTATGCCTGCATCGGAAGAGTGATAAGTCAGTGGACTTGCGTTTGTCCACTTCGGAGCCATTACACGGGCTGTACCAATCAGATGAGAGTATGTAAAATTGGCCTCGCTCATTTTGAATCTGAGTATATCCGAGTACATCTATCCATTGTATCCGAGTGCCACTCATGCATCAGAGCCCCTGGTCGTGAGCAGCTTGACATAGCCGACATTGGATCGCTGCCAGAGGACGACCTCCCGAGGGCCGAAGGTGGTCACGATGACCGGGAACGAAAGCTCCGGCACAATGTCGTGGACGCCATTGGCAATGGCTATACCATGCGTCGCGAACAGGCGCGAGATGCAGAAATCCTGGCCCAGGCGCCCCCACAGGGTCCGCACCCAGACGACCGAGGCCACCGACGGCGGTAGCCGAGTCTTGCAGGTGGAGCGTAGTACGCATGAGACGACTTTCGAGCGGTCGTCGTCGTCCAGCGGCCCCCGCAGTGGTGCGGTGACGAAGCCGTCCGTCCAACGGATTGACCGGTCCTGGGGCAGGATGGCTTGCGCATTGTCGTCGATTAATGTGCAGCCCAGGATGACCGGGACCGCCAGGTCGTGAACGACGAGGAAGGTCACAGGGGCGATCCGTGCATCCGTCTGGAGCCACAGCGTGCCGGTACCGCTGGTGCATTGCCGCGCGTTGTTGGCGTCCCGGAGGCTTACCCGCTCCTCTTTTTTGGAGGTGGCCACCTGCAGGAGCCAGTCAGGGGCGACACCGCTCCGGCGGACCAGGTGGGGCCCCGCCCCTGTGTCCACAACGACCCCAAATGCGACAAGGGAAACCTTTTCCAGGCCCAACGAGGCCACGATGCGGTGGGTGTGCAGGCTGAACCGCAGCACCTCCTTTCCCCCCGTCGGGGAGCCCGGCGGGCCCGCAGATGCCGCGACGGGGGCCGCAAGACAGCGGAAGCGGGTACGCTCCCGGCGGGCACGGCCACCGAGGCGGGGCCGGCCCCCGCCCCCGACGCGCGCCCCGTTGGCGGGTGGGTCGGCCGGAATACCATCCCCACCGCACCACGGCCGGGGGGCGGAGTGGCCCTGGGCCACAAAAGACACGGCGACGGGCAGCACTGGAGAGGGGGCCGGGGCATCCGCGGGCAGCGCCTGGTCGTCGACGGGCAGCGCCTGGCCTGGGGCCAGGTCCGTGCCCCCTGACGATGCGCGGCGGACCCCCCCCTGTCGCGCCTGGACCCGGGGGCAGAAGGCGGGCGCCAGAGGGAAACCCGCCGCGGCCCGCTTCTTGCGGACCTGACGCAGGCGGCTCCCACCAGGAGGGCCACCGATTCTGCCGTCCGGGCGCGTCGGGGCTCCCGCTCTTCGCCCCCAGCGGCCCGGGAGGTCCTCTCCTATGGCTTGGCCTGGGGCTGGCCCCCCCGAGCCTCACGCGTGGCGACGCCCGCCTCTGCAAGAAACGTTCGCAGCTTGGGAATGGTCCGGCCCTGGGTGTTGAAGTTCCGGCCCAGCGCCCGGACCTCCCGTCCGACTTCCTTGCGTAGGATACTCTTGAGCTCGCCCTCTTCCAGGACCAAGCGCAGGGCACAATTAGCATCGAGCATGTGGTTCGCAAACTCGTGCTCGTCCTCCCACCTCTCTTGTTTTGCTTGCATGAGCGACTACAGGTTGTCCTCAAAATCGTCCCCATCGAGGTACAAGTTGAGAAGGGCGCGGACCGCGCGCTTGTACGTGAGCCGCCGTGAGGCGTGGGTGTCCTCAGCGCGCTGGAGCACTCCGAGCACATCGCTTGTGACGAAGTACTGCAGCAGTGCAGGGGTTGTCACAATACGGGTTTTTGGCCGTATCCGAACAAGAATATGGATATATCCGAGAATATGTCGAAGAATATTTGTCCATGATGGTCCTTTGATGAAAAGGTGACAACCTATGGGATGCTCTGGACTACAGTCCTCCGATATCTGCAACTCATTGGGAAAATAGATGCTACCCGTGCTCACTTTGTCTGAAATTACAGTAGCCCCGGATATCGGATAATTATCTTGTCAACCCCTGAGCAGTGTCATTGCCGTCCCCTCGTTCAGGCCGCTTCCGTCACAGGCCGTCTGGAAGTTTCCGAGGAACGTCACAGACCCCAGCGGGGTATCGCCCGCGAACTGCAGCAAGGCGTGCATCAAGGCCTTGACATCCGCGCGGATACCGCGGATGGAGTTGACGCGCAGGAGGTGCAAGCGTGCCCCCCGCTGTGCGAGACGGTACCGTGCCGGTGACCGGAGCCCCTTGAAGCGGGGGGTCCACCACGGTGTTCTCCCGCTGCTCCCATCGGAAGGCGCGCAACGCCTGCTGCACCAGCGCGCGTTCCGGGCGCTTCTCAGCCGCGCGAGCCCGTCGTCGACGGCTTAGCGCCCCGTGGTCGCTACCGCTGGCGGCGGATGAGGTCGAGTTGCGGCTGCTCTTCGTCGAGTCCGTCCCACTGGGGTCGGTAGACGAGGGCGACTGGCTGTGCTCGCTCTCTGTCGACGAGGAGGGCCCCGATGATGAGGGCGACCTTTCGCGTCGCAAAAGGGCGCAAACGACGTTTCTCCCGACGGGCCCCGTCCCTAGGGGGCCGCCCCGCGGCAGCCTGCCGCGATCACGACCGCGGAGACAGTCCGGCACGGGTGGCGGCCACCGTCAGCACGGGCGCCCCTGCGGCACGGCCGGCACCCAGGGCTGACCTGCCGGGTGTGTCCGAGCCGAGCCCAGGGGCAGCCGTTTCGCCCTCGCTCGCCGACCTCGGGGACGGCCCCTGGGCGGCCGCGAGTGCCGAGGCTGCACTGCGCCTCGAAATCGGGGTTCCATAACAAGCCGCGGTGGACGCCTCCTCTGCGGCATCTCGGAACACCAGGGCCAAGTGGCGTAGGCGTGCAGTGTCGGCCGCTGACCGCGACAACCCGTTGTTGGCCGCGCCCCTGACCCCGTGTAGACTGGGTCCCAACTTGCTCCCCGCCGACGGCTGGTCCAGGGACCAGTGGTCCCTGGTGGAACGCTGCCACTGGGCCCGGGCCACGTCCTCCAGGGTGGCCCCGAACGCTCGCTGTAAATCCCGGCGCTGCAGCTCCTCCTCCTCCAGCGACAGCGCATCCACTTATCGGATCGATCCCAGGCCGTCGGGGTTCCCGGCGGCCGTGGTCTCCGACGAGGTGCCCACTGCTCCCACGCGGGGCTGGCCAAAGGTCGGCGCCCTGTCCGGGCGCTGCCCATCCAGGGGCGTGGGGTGAGCCCCTACGCCCCCACGCTGGGATTCCGCCAGCGTAGACGTCGGTTCCGCGCCGGGAGGAGGACGAGCCCCGGTAGTCGTCGTGCGGCCTGGATCCTCGGGCAGGGACTTCGACTCACCCACCACCGTGCCGCCGCCGCCAGCCGGGACCGCCCTTCCACCCTCAACGAGGGCCACGGCTCCCAACTCCCGCATAGCCCCGGGGTCTCCCGCCGGTGGCGCGTCCGTCACCCGGAAAGTGGCGGGCATCTCTAACGGAGGAGCGCCCCCGCCGAGCGGGGAAGATGAGGAAGATCCGCGAGCCGAAGAAGCGGAGCCCGCGTATCGATCGGATGTCCTCGGTAACCGCACCGCAATACAACAAACGAGGGTCCCCCCACCCATATACCGAAAGAGGTGTCGATCCTCAACACACACCGCGTGCATACACCGGGTCTCACCCGGAGCGCCAAATGTAGTACCAAGATCAAAGGGGTTACCTCAGGAGGAGGAAAGTAACGGCCGTCTACGCTGCTCGTGCGACACCCGCTATGGGACTCGAGGTCCGGGAAGTCGGGCCGATCGAAGCACCAAGACATGAATACACGGTTTACTTTCCGGCGACGACGGTGCCTCCCACCGTCGTCGCCATTCGTTCTAAAAGGGCGGAAACCGTTGCCCGGGCCCACTTCCCCGATTGGGAATTGACTCGGGAAACCACCAACCGAAGCGGATAATTCCCTCCATGCTTATCAAGAACCCCGAAGCGATCCTTACAGACGAGGTGGAGTGACCGTTCCGCGCGCAACGCCCTGCAACCTCCGCGTGGCGCCCGGTCGGCTATCGCCTGCCGCGCACTCTGGCCGCGGCAACCCGGACCCCCCGGCGGGCGCGACGTCCGGGGGCGCCCCTTGGTAGGCTCCCACCCGCGCGCACAGGCGGGCCCGCCGTCCCCGTGCCCGCTCCCCAGTTCCGTCCGCGCCTACCGTCGTCGGCGCCGCGGACCCCCGCCGGCCGTCGCACTCCCGTTGCCCCGCCGGCGGCGCCGCCGTCACCGACGGGGTCGCGTAGGACTACAGCGTTGGTGTGGCGTCGCCGACCTCCAGGGCGTGCTGGTTTCAACACGGCGGTGGCATACGCCGGCAGAGCGGCAATCATGGGCACCGTATCATTGGAGGATCCCTGGACGCCGCCCAAGTCATTGTCCGACGAGGTGGCGGCAGCGCCGCCCGCCGGCAAAGCGGCGGTCACCATTGCGGCGCCCTTAGCGCCGCCAAGGTCCTTATCCGTCGTTGTGGCAGCGGCGGCGCACGCCGTTTGGGTGGCGAGGATAGACACCGTCACCAATTTGGTGCCCTTGACGCCACTGGCGTCCTTTTCGGACACGACGGCAGTGGCAGGCACGACCGACACGTATCCGGACATGGGCGACGGTAGGACGATGCCAGAGATTTTATCTCCGACTAGCACGGCGTCCTCGACGCCGCATGAGACCTTTTCCTACACGGTGGAGATGACGAACGACGCGGGAGAATGTCTTCCGCGGGATGAAAATGTCCTACGCCACCGTAAAACAGTAACACATAAAGAGTTCGACGCAGAGCGTGAGTCGGCGGAGAGCAAAATGCAGCGGCTGCTCGGCAGTCACGAAAAAGAATCAGGGCACTCCGGAAAAAAGAAGAGAACACTGCTGACGACGAAATAACACACACAACTGTGGGGGAAACCCCCCGTGAGGGGGGCCACGGCCCCCCAGCAAGAGCTGGGGACGGGTCGTGACCACACGCGTAACAACCCCCTAGGGGGTAGCGTGAGACAACCCCCGTGGGCGGATGTCCAGGGAGCGCGAAGGCCACACATGAAACAACCCATCTAGAGGGGCGCGGGTGTGACGGTTCTAAGCACCACTAAATTGGTTCATCTTACAGCCAATATGACCTCTTCATCAGCTCGGTCTGTCAATGAAACTTCTCCGAAAAACAACCCACAGCACAGCCCCGCCCCACATGGGAGCGGATCACACCAAAGCCCAGGGGGGACTCGTCGTCCAAAACACAGTTGATTCCATCACACGGCGACGAAGAGGGCCGCCTCCCCGCCCAAACAACCCTCTCCGAAACCCAACCAGCGACGGCCAAAGTAGCCGCCACCAATGCGCCCATAAAAAGCGAGTTCCACCACTTCAGAAGAAATGCAAGCAATGTAGGGGAAAAAAGAAAACCACTTGGGTAAAGCCCAGCCCCATCTGAGATCCAATCTCCCCGGGCCACCGCGAGTCGGCCGTGTGCCCGCCCGAGGGCCCGGTTGGAGATATTTCGGTGAAGCGCCTGTCTTGGCGGGCCCCCCTTCACTGAGGGGTCGCCCCCCGATCGGGCGGGGAACCACAAACGCCACGCGGCCCCCTCGACGTTTGACCTGGCGTCCCCGTCGGACTCACGGCGACGCCATGACCCAAGCGATTGTCAGGGTCGGGTGACGTGGCGGGTGACGCGGCCTACCCCCGCGATACCCCCCTCATCGGGGGCGTGGGGGCGGTCAGCGCCAAACCGGGGCCCACCCGCTCCCCATCCAGCCACCCGGGGGGTCCGGGGTCGGCGCGCCTACCCACATCCTCTTGGTCCCACGAGACGTGCGGCCGCGCCTCTCCAAGACGTTCCTCCGCTCACCCCACCACGTCACCCGCCCTGCGACAAGATCCCCTTCTTCCCCACCCGCGGTCACCACCCCCTCGGTGTCCGTCGCCCTCTTCCTTCCACCATCCCACGAAGAACCGCCCCTTCTTCCCCCACCGCGTGGCGCCCGTAGCTTCCTCTGTCCATTGGCCCACGCGGGCCCGCCTTTCCCCTCCCACCCTGTTGAGAGGTCAAAAACCAACTACGACACATGACCGGTGTGACTGGCCTGGGGAGCTGAACATCCCCTGTTCAACACTCTTCCCAGCCTCCCAGCTCCTCAGGGCCAGGCTCGTCTGACCCACGACTCGGAATTGCCTTTCCTGCAAATTCCTCCGTGCCCCTCTTAGGGCGCAGCCGTGGCGAATCTCGAACCCGCGACCTCTCAGAACTAAATCCAGCGCGAGCTAGGCCCATAACCTGTTGAGGTCGAAAAACCAACTACGCCACAAGATCGGTGTGACTGGTCCTGGGAAGTTGCTGAATCCAATTCAACACACCCAGCGACGAGCCGCCCCCCTCCTCCACCGCGAGGCGCCCGTCGCTTCCGCCGACTGTTGGCCCACGCGGGCCCCTCTTCCTCCACCCACAGAGCGCCCGGCGGCTGCCGTACTCATCCGCGTCCGTTCCCGTGTTCTTCACTGCGATGGCCGAGGAGGAGGTGATGTCCCGCACTGCCGTGGGCCACCTGCCCGTGTTGACCGACCCGTGGACGTGGGCGCCGGCGAGGGCGCGCGAGAAGGAGAGTCCCGACGTAACGGAGTCGCTTGCCCACGTGATGTTCCGAGGGATCAACCCCGCCCGCCCCGCCAGCCCGTTCGCGAAGCAGATAACCGCGATGCCCCACGCCCGCATCCCGTCCTTGGGCGATAGCGCCTCGTCGATCACCGTGGTGCGGCGTCGCCGCGGGATGGGGTACCGCCGGTTGTACCTCGGCTTTTTGGACAACCTCCCGGCAGACTCGCCGTTGGTGCCGACCTTTGAGTACATCTTGAAGTCACCGCCTCACATCGAGGAGGCCGACTTGGAGGGCCCCACGACGGCCCCGTTGACGACGGCCCGTAACAACCGGAGTTGGCTCGCAGGTCACCTCGTGGGCTGGAACCAGGCGGTGTAGCCTGTATGGGCGTCGGTGACCCGCACGCGCTTGAACCTACTGATTCACGCGTGGTGGTCTCGGATGGAGGTCCCCGACGGGTGTATGGCCGAGCATCCGTGGGTCCACGCGTCCGCCCCGGACGACCTCCACGCAGGGCGACGTACGCCGTGGGCCATCTTACGTAGCGAGTGAGCCCTGAGGCGGCCATCGCCCTCCTTGACGCGTTCCGTAACCGCCGGGTGTTGTGGCGTTTCCCCTCGCAGTTGATCGACTGTATCCCTTCCTGAAGTCGGCGAGCATTTGCTCCTGCGACGAGTGTCCCAACGGGGAGACGACAACCACCCTCGAGGCATTGCTGGACGTCGCAGACCAGATACCCGACATGTAGGCGCTCCGCCAGCGCCTTCGGACCCGCCACGTCGATCGTCGTGACCGCCAGGGATAGGTTTGGGTAGACCTCGAGGCGGGCGACGGGAGGACGCGCGTCCTGGTCGCCGAGGATCTTCTCCCCTTCGACTTTCCGTGCACCGCGGACATCCTCGAGGCCCACGGAGAGCGACAAACCTCCGGGGGTCGGGCCACCGCCGTCGCGACCGCCCGGGGGACGCGCTACTCCGGGGGTGGATCAGCCCCGCCGTCTTCCTCTGTTGTGACCGCCGCCGCGGAATCATCTATCGCGGGACCCTCGCCGCCAGCGGCGTCGACCGCCCCGTCGCCGGGAAACGCCCGGGGGATCCACATCGTCTCCTTCGACCCCGTGTAGCACCGCGACTTCCCCGACGCGGCCTTTGACCAGCTGGACCACGTACGGTCGGCTCGTGTTCACAAGTGGTTGGCACGGGTGGTTGCTTGTCACCCCGGGGAACTCCGCGAATATTCTACGGCGACCTTGATAGCCGGCTTGTGCCACACTGTAATGTCCCTTGGCGACTCGAGCGGCAAGTCGGCCCGCGATCACCCCGGGGTTCCGCCCCGCCAAGTCGAGGAGCTCCTTCACCTCGTGGGCCGACGGGGCATCCGCGCAGCGCTCCTCCACGAGACCGGCCTGGCCGCCTGGGGGGCGGACCCCCGACAACAGCACCAATGCAACCGCGCCTGGTACGAAGAGAAGCCGCCGGCGCAGCGCCCGCGCGGTCTCCCCGGACACGGGTGGGGTGGGTCCGAGGGGACGGCGGACCACGACGGGGGGAAGAGATCGGCCCACGGGGGCAGTAGTACTTGCTCGAGTGTAGAGGGTGTAGTTGCGTCGAAGATTCCAACCGGCATGTCAGTGACCAAAAAAACCCTCGCGGGAAATTTTCGTATCACCCGCGATAGCACCCCTTGCTCCTCGGCCTGGATTCCCCCCCGATTCCACCTGGACAGCCACAGCCGCCCCCGTTGGCACAGGTCTGCCATCAGACCCACCCCTCCCGGCCACGTCCACGATGCCCGACTTCCTCCACGTGGCCCCCAATGAAACACGTGGCGCTGGCCAGGAATCCGGCACGATTCGAAACTTGAGAACCGCGTCCCCCCCCGAGAGGGATTCCCCTAAGGCTAGGAAGTCGACGACCGTCACCGCTTCCTCGACCGGTAGGCCCGCGCGGCGCATAAGCTGGTGCTCCTTGCGGAGGTCGAACGGAGCGGCCATCTCGAGGTGTCCTCTTTCGGGCGGTAGCCTCACCAGTGTGCTGGTTGTTCCCGGGTACCACGGCGTCTTGGGGACCGACGTGCTTGTGGATGAGCTTCCGCGGGTCCCCTAGCGGGTCCGTCGCGGCCGTGACGGGGTCTCTGCTCACCGTCTCCGGGTATACGCCGATGTCCAACGAGAAAATGTCTTCCCCGCGGGATGGCACCTTGCGGGTTCCAGCCGCGCGGGTCCCGAGCTCGTTCGTCATCCTCGCGCGACCATCGACGAATACCCAGTCCCCCGCCTGGATGTCCGTGTTCACGGGGCAGATCGGCTACTTGTCCAGAGAGGGACTAGTTTGTTCTCTGTTCTGAGGAACCACTACGCCAGGGATGCAACCTTTTTGGACTTGTGATTCGGCTGACATATTGCTGTCTTCCCAATTTTGGCCGATCCCGTCGATGTCAAGAAGGGTGATCAACTGTGCGATACTGTGTCTCAGCCATCCATTCAGCCGGATAAAGTGGATCCGCCAATGGGCACTTGACCGAGACCCGGTCTTGACTTCGACCACATCGGCCAAAATTGGGAAGACAGCAATAAGGTGTCCACAACACTGTTGTTGCGTTGCAAGATCGGCGGCCCGCCTCCAACCCAGGTCCTATACGTGCTATGCGTGCGCTGTTGTGACGGAAGCGCATCCTCACACATCAGCCCATATCGTCCGTTCTGGCATGTTTACTAAAAGCAGCGGAAGGAAACGGTGAGCCAAAGGCAGACGGTGCTGCCGACGCCCTCGCACTGCGCTGCTCGCCGGAGAGAAGCACTGCGGCCACATGATTATGAAGGACCCACTTCGGCTCAGGGAGCTCACCAAAGGGAGATGCACAATGACATTTCGCCTATGTGTTTTCCGAGCGTGTGGTTGATGGATTTCTCGACACCCTCGCGCTGCGCTGCTCGCCGGAGCGTTTCAGTGAAACCACTTGCCCGCACTACAGATGGAGGTCCCCACGCGGCGCTTCGCGCCGCCGACGTCTTCAAGTCCTATGGATATGCACACTATTATCCAATTGGATTGCGGACACACAGGCATTCATTATGACATGCTCCGCGATCCGAATGGATTTGATCAGTATGTGCATGCAGGTCCTGAGAATGTTTGCGAGCGGAAAGCGCCGAAAATCTGGCGCGTCCTGCAAGCCATTTCTTCGTCCATGTAGCCCATGAGCGCAACCAGATTGAGTGGCGAATTTGTAGGGAATTGATCCGGCCGCTCCCACGTGTCCCTAGAATGTTTGGAGGCGCAATGCCCTTAAAATCTGGGGCCCCCCGCGAATGTACTTCCGAGGCCCCGTGCGGCGTCGCGATTGGGCAGTTCCGAAACGCGAATAACAGACACACATGTGGACCACCATCAGCCTGATATACATAAACTAGACGGTACCAGCGGGCCCCAGGCGCCCGCAACCTTACGGCGACGTCCGTCCCCCACAGACGCGATTTTTGCAAATGGCCGGACGCCTACGGGACCTAACTCAGTCGATAGCTTGCAAACATTTGCCCATCCCCCCCCCCTTCCCCCGTTTGCGCTGCTCAGATTTGTCCGTAGGGCAGCCGTTCCGGAGAAACAGAGCGTCAAGAACAGAGAAACAGTGCCTCCAAGCTGTCAGAATCGGCTTCTTCCCCGGAGCGAGATTGATTTGTTCTCTGTTCTGAGAAAGTACTGCCACCAAAAAGACCTTTCTTCAGAAGCAGTTGAGGAGGCCTCTCTCGCATGCCCCACAGACGCGTTTTCAAACAGTCTTCAAGAATAGCAAGCAATGCATCCCCATAGCAGTTGCACCCTGCGCCTATGCGCTATATACCCGCCAAGCCCGTGACAGGCGGTCGTTCCGATGCCCTCGCGCTGCGCTGCTCGCCGCAGCGTTTCGGTAAAGCCACATGCACGCACTAAACAGGGAAGCCGTCACGTGGCGCTTCGCGCCGCAGAAATGAACAAATCTTATGGCTTTGCAGATTTCAACAAAATCGACGCCCTCGCGCTGCGCTGCTCGTCGGAGCGAAGCACTAGGGCGCTGAAATACATAGACTGGTCGGTTTCCGCGGGCCCCAGGCGCCCGCAATCTTTCGTCGAAGTCTGTCTCCCACAGACCCGTTTTTTTAAACTGGCCGGACGACTACAGGACCCAACGTAATCGATGGCTTGCAAACATCTGGCGATCCCCCCCCCCTTTCCCCGACTGCGCTGCTCAGATTTGTCCGTCGATAACCCGTTGCAGAGATACAGAGCGGCGAACAAAAAGAAAATGTGCCTCCAGGCTGTCAGAATCGGCTACTTTTTCAGAAAGATATTACTTTGTTCTCTGTTCTGAGGAACTACTATGCCAAAGATGCAATATTTTTGGACTTGTGATGCGGCTGCAGTAAGGTGTCAACAGCACTGTTCTTGCGTTCAAGGATCGGCGGGCCGCCTCTTATCCAGGGTCTGTACGTGCTATTCGTCCGCTACTGTGTCAGAAGCGCATCCCCACACATCAGCCCACATCGTCCGTTCAGCAATGTTTACTAAAGACAGTGTAAGAAATCGGTGAGCCAGTGGCCGACGGTCCTGCCAGCGCCCTTGCGCTGCGCTGCTCGCCGGAGCGAAGCTGGGCGGCCACATGATTAGGTAGGACCAACTTGGGCTCAATGAGCTCACCATAGGGGGAGGCGCATTGACATCTCACCTATGTGTTCGCCGAGCGTGTGGCCGATGGATGTGCCGACGCCCTTGCGCTGCGCTGCTCGCCGGAGCGTTCCGGTGATTCCACAGGCACGCACAAACGATGGATGCCCTCACGCGGCGCTTTGCGCCACAGACGTCTACGAATCATGCGGCCAGGCGACCCACTTTAGAAAGCGGAAATGCAGGATATTCAGTTTTACACTCTGCCACTGCACCGCTCCGAGATCTGAATGGGTCTGATTCGGATGAGCATGCAGGTCCTTAGACTGTTTGACGGCGGAATGCGACGAAAATCTGGCGCGTCCCACAATCCATTTCTTTGTCCATGTAGCCCAAGTGCACAACCCGTTTGCCAGGCGAATCTGTATGGATCTAATCCGGGCCGCTCCCGCGTGTCCTTAGAATGTGTGGAGGTGCAAGGCCCTGAAAATCTGGGCCGCCCCGCGAATGTACTTCCGAGGCCCCGTATGGCGGTTCTCGGCACCACCACTTTGGTTCGTCGTCCAGCCGAAGTGACCTCTTGATCCGCTCGGTCCGTCGAAAGAACTGCCCCGGAAATCGACCTACAGCCCAGCCTTCCCCCAACGGGAGGAGAGGATCACGGCAAAGCCCAGGGGGGAATCGTAGTCCAGAGCACAGTTGGATTTATCAAACGGCGATGGGGACGACCTCCCCACTGTCAATAAACCCCTCCCCAACCCGAGCGCCACCGGCTATAGTAGCCACCCCAAATGCGCCAAACAGATAAATCCCTCCAAAGGGAAAAGTTCAAACAA
>Ga0209186_1000803_pt1 | contig 24394 bp, 20 predicted proteins | sample SidtaG_FD_187426 | JGI IMG/M metagenome (GOLD analysis project Ga0209186, IMG submission 187426) | Marine algal microbial communities from Sidmouth, United Kingdom - Sidmouth_Male2 metaG (SPAdes) (version 2) | ecosystem: Host-associated > Algae > Red algae > Unclassified | place: Sidmouth...
AACGAAGCCTGCCGATTGGGAGCGGCCCAACTGAGGCGGCTTGTAAGACGATTGTTAAGGAGCGCATGTGTCGTAGCGGCATGCGCTGGGATCGAGAAAAAGGCAAGAGCGTTCTTGTTCTCCGGACCATCACAAAATCGGACCAATGGGACGAAACTTGGAACGACTACCGCCGCCAATGCTGGGACAAAGCAGCCTAAATTCTCTCGAAAGTCAGACTTTCACCCATTCCTTAATGTCCTCGATGTCATAGCTTGGCACCGGCTTGCCATCGACAAGACTCCGCGAACCATCAAGTTCCAGCTCCCACAAGCCAATACTGAACAACTGCATTACCTCTCGGGCATAGTTCTCGTCCGGATACTGACTCCCATTCTTTTTAGCATTCCAAAGATACGTTAGGTACTCGCCCATCATAGGGTTGAGCGTCACCTCATGGAGTAGCTCCTCGTAGCTACCGAGTGAGTGCTCGAGCAAAATGTCGTAGAAGCTGGCGAGCCCGCGAGCTTGTTGGCCGAAATTCTGCCCCGCGGCCGAGACGACAATGATCTGAGACAGAGCCCATGCAACCCGCTGGCGAAGTTGGTCTTCGCCTTGGACCACATTGCGCATCCAAGGAGTCATCAACGACTCCGGAGGTGGCTTGCCATCCTCGCTCGCCCAGTAGGGCAGGTCGTAGACATCTCCATCGCGGTGCTCGCCGTGACTGAATTCGAGTACACCGCGCCCCTTGTCGATCTTATGCCGAGCAAACAAGTAGTGAACATAGCCGACGAGACTACCCGCGCTGTAGGAGGTCTCTGGACGCTCATAGTCAATACTATTGAAATCCCGCAGAGGAGCTTTGAATTTCAGTTGTTGAATTTGCTCGTTCAACCAAGCATCGATCCCCATCGTCCGAAGCCTCCACAAGTCCGCCTTGTCGCCTCCCCAACTCGCCTGCGCAAGAAAGCGTGAGGCGCACTCGAGCGACAACGGGCCTCCATTCTCGCCAGTCATTTGCAGGCGTACCCACTGCTCGCCGTCCCCACCAGCACGTGCCGATCTCACGCTCGCTGGATTGTCGGGATCGAATCCAAGCCGAACCTCGAGCTCGTCGGGTACGCCGTCGCCGTCTCGATCTAGCAACTGAGGTTCAGCCTGACAGACGGTTACAAGGCTTACGACAACCAGAAGAAGCCTGACTCTGGAGAAAGATTGCGACACCCGATACTATCGCCCCGAGTCCCCGATCTGCAACGACCCTACTTCCGGTAAGTCGCCACTAGCCCATTGTGCGCGGCCTCGCCCTGAAGAATCTCTCCTAACTCCCCCACCCCGAAGAGCGCCACTACTTCGAACCCCTTCCCTTCGACAGCCAGATCGAGCAAGTCCTCGGCCGAAAGAGTAGGCCTTCCTGCCCGCTGGGTTAAAGCGATATTGAGCCCGCCGATGCCATGGAATCCACGGTAGACGACCTCGGTGCAGACCATGCGATCAGAACGACCGAAATCGAACTCGAAGTCGTAGCCCTTGCCTTCGTGCTCCGACGCTCGGGATAGTGCCTCGGAGACCTTCTGCGCTGCGATCGTTGGCCGGATAATCGTGAAGCAATCAACCTGCAAGGTCGTATCGAGAGTCCGGAACTGCACCCCATCCTTCTGAGCCTCAAGCACCCGCGACGGGTCCGCAGCCCTCGTTCTTCTGCCATGCTCAAGCTGCACCCCGAGGGCCTCCCGATCGGCTTCCGTGCCGACATGGAGAGCCACGTGCGGCCAAAACCCTGGAAGGAACAGGTTCGTCGCTGCATCCACATGGCGAGTCGCGATGACGTCGCCCGGTTGCAGAATAGCCGCCGCCGCCCGCTTCACTTCCGGGGTGATGGCCTTCCGATGGAGCGGATTGCGCAGATTGGAGACCGAGCGACCGCCCAGTTCGAAGACGGTGAACGACACCTGCCGAATCGAACTCCGACGTCGCCGAATCATCGAATGGGCCCTATAGCGAAACCCCGATATTAGACTCCCAGCTTTGGAAAAATCTACGGAGGCCGAGTGTTCCCGCTCGAACAGCGGCAGGATTGAGCCAGCATCGGAATCGGAAGTCAGCCCACGGATCTCGTCGAGGTTCGCCTTGGCAAACCGACGCCCCACATCGAATCGCAGGTAGTTCGTCGGCAAGGTCCGTGATCGGTAGATTTCGGTGAACTGCTTACGTGGAATACCAAACCGCGGATCGCCCTGATCCAATTTCTCGTGGACCAGGCGGTTGCCACCATAGAACGCGACGATGTAACCGGCAGAGCGAATCAGAATACACCCTGCCGTGTAGGCCACCACGAAAGCTGTGATCCGATCGACCCGCGAGACCTTGGCAAAGTCCCACATCACCGGCTCTAGGTCGTGGATGATATCGGTCAAGGCAGCCCGCACTCGAAGATATCGACTGAAGGTCCCGAGAAGCCGCTCATCTTCCACCGCATCGAAGTGCCCCCGCCTCGCGGCTTCCTCGAGAATCGGGCCGAAACCTTCCAACTCGCGCGCGGTAGGAAGTTCTGGAGATCCACCAGAGTCCGAGCCGCCGTAGCGACGAGACTTGCAGGATCGTGTTGGGACATACTGAGTTAGGGTGCCATGGCTAGGACCAAGAGAAAAGGCCGAACCAGAGCTAGCCGCACAGACAGACTTCCTAAGATCAGCCCGTAAACAACCATTAATAGTCCCATGCTCCGAACTCCCACTGCACTCTCGCTCCTTCTTGCCCTGCTTCTGCCGCAACTCGTCAGCTGCGCCAGTCCGTTCAGCGGCGCAACCTACAGCAGCTCGCCACAAATCATCAATGTCTCGTCCTACGACCCGAAGGAACGCCAACGCGGAGGCAACAGCTACACCGTCGATGACGTCGGTGCTCTTAAGCGCGCCGGAGCCCACGGCCTGATCGCAAGAACCTCGAAGGGCACCGAGCCCGACACTAAGGCTGCCCGCTTCCTGAAAGCAGCGGACCGAGCCGACATGCTCATCGGTGCCTACCACTTCGTCCTGCCCAATACCAACCCAGTCACCCAGGCGAACCAGTTCGTTGATCGGGTCCGCGGCATCGCTCGCAGCCAAGGCCTAAGGCGGAGCATCCTTCTGGTAGGCGATTTCGACGCCAAGACCAAGGCCACCGACATGGCCAAATTCATCAACCAGATCAAAGCCAGAACCGGAACCCTCCCCATCGTCTACTTGGAAAACTCCGACGCCATCAAAACCCAGCTTCGCAACGCCGACGCCCGGACCAAAGCCATCATCCGCCAGTGCCCCTACTGGATGGCGCTCTACGGCCACGTCGATAGCGGCGACTCGAAATACAGCGCCAACCGCCCGCTTACCCCACGCGTCCTACTCGACATCTACCAAACCTGGGGAAACTGGTCGATGTGGCAGTACGGCGGCGTCAATTGGAACCGCAGCCGCGGCCGCTCCGAGGCCAAACACTACAGCTACGGCACCTTCCGCTCGCCCCGATATTTCGGTAACCTCGACCGCCCAACCGAACGCAACGTCTTCAACGGAACCACCGCTGAACTCTACACCTTCTGGGAACGCTACGCCTGGAAGTGGTAGTCTCGACCGAGTCGCATACACCCTAGGTAAGACATCGAACGGCCTTCCGGGCTGAAAGTCCGACGGCACGGCGTGCTCTGGTTCCATGGTCTCGATGATCCCGCCCTCCGACCAGACACGGTCAGCACCTTGGTGCCGCCCCCGCACACCTTGCTCCTCTACCTCGTCTTCTTCCTCGCCGGAGCGCTCTCCTTCGACGCCGACGACCGGAAGGGCACCCTGACCCGCCGCTGGCCGCTCTACCTCGGCATCGCCACTCTTATCCTATTCCCCTTAGGCTTGATTGGCGATGTCCCCTATCCCGCTGATCTTTCTCGCCCGGCACTGGGTCAAGGCCCTGCCAATCGGGGGAATCGGTAGATTTCTAATTTGTTCGACAGTTCTTACGCTCTTTCTCCTCGGTATCTACCAGATTGCCGTCCGCTACACTCCCATCGGCACCCTACTAAACGGCAAGCGAACCCGGATACGCCATTGACCTAGCGACCGTCTCTGCTAAACCATTCTCCGTGAAGAATCGGTCCATAATCGCCCTCCTCCTCGCAGTGTTTGTCTGTCTCCTACCCGGAGTCGCTTCAGCGGCTTCCGGTCACGGTGGTGCCTACCCAGAGCTCGGCCAGAATTCCCACTTCCCGATCCCGCTGTCGGAATACAACGACAAGGACATCACCAACGTCTGGGAGAAGATCAAGTATCGAGCCAAGCTCGATCCGTTCAACGTCGTCGCCACCGTCATCTTCGTCTGTGCCATCCTGCACACCTTCGTCGCAGGCCTTTTCCTCAGCATGGCCCACAAGCAGCAAGAGAAGCACCGCGAGCGGATCATGAGCGAAGGCCGCACGGCTGAAGCCAAGCCCCATGAGGACGCCATCGACGACGTCTCCTTCCGCTCCACCGCCTTACACTTCCTCGGCGAAGTCGAGGCCATCTTCGGTATCTGGCTCATCCCGCTGGCCTTAGCCGCCGTCGGCTTCTACGGATGGAGCGACCTACGCGAATACATCGGCCACGACGTGAAATTCATCGAGCCGCTGTTCGTTGTCGTTATCATGGCCATCGCCGCTTCCCGACCGATCATCCGGCTCTCGGAACAGGCCCTGCAAAAAATCGCCGACCTAGGTGGTGGCACCGCCACAGCCTGGTGGTTGTCAGTTCTAACCGTAGCTCCGCTCCTAGGATCCTTCATTACCGAGCCAGCCGCCATGACCATCGCAGCTCTGCTCCTAGCGAAGAAATTCTACGAGCTCAAGCCGACGAAAAAATTTGCCTACGCCACGCTCGGCTTACTGTTCGTCAATATCTCGGTCGGTGGCACCCTGACCCACTTCGCAGCACCACCGATCCTTATGGTCGCTCAGAAGTTCGATTGGGGAATGCGGGAAGTGTTCCTAATGTTCGGCTGGAAGGCCACCGTCGGCATCATCATCAGTAACATCATCTACTACCTCGCTTTCCGGAAAGAACTCGCCTCCATGCCCGACCCGGGTCGAACCTCACTCCTTGAAATCAACCGCCCAATGCAGTGGTTCGACCGGGAAGACAACGTGCCTCTCTCGATCACCCTGCTCCATATTTTCTTCCTCGCCTGGACCGTATTCTGTGCGCACTATCCACCATTGTTTATCGGTGGCTTCCTGTTCTTCCTTGCCTTCGTACAAGGAACTAAGCACCACCAAAACGACATCCGCCTGACCTCGCCACTCCTCGTTGGCTTCTTCCTAGCCGGGCTCGTCATTCACGGCGGCCTGCAGGGCTGGTGGATCGAACCGCTCCTCAGCTCGGGAATCGACGACTGGTATCTCATGCTCGGTGCCGCGGGCCTTACTGCGGTCAACGACAACGCCGCAATCACCTTCCTTTCTTCTCAGGTGCCCGACCTCGCAGAAATTGCCAAGAAGGCGGTCGTCGCCGGTGCAGTCGCTGGTGGTGGTCTAACGGTTATCGCCAACGCGCCCAACCCCGCAGGCCAAGCCATCCTCGGCCGGTTCTTTAAGGGTGGTGTCTCTCCGGCATTCCTGTTCCTCGGTGCTCTCATTCCCACCGCCATCGTCATCTTCACCCTGCGGATCCTGTAGAATGTTCACCGGACTCGTCGAGGAATGCGGCACGGTCGCAGGGCTACAGAAGACCGACTCCGGTGCGCGGATCACCCTTCGTGCCAGTGTCTGTGCCGAGGACCTCAAGCTCGGTGATAGCCTTGCAGTCAACGGCTGTTGCCTGACCCTAGCTGAACAAGACGGCGCCGACCTGCACTTCGACCTACTCGCCGAGACTCTACGGCTGACCAACCTAGGCTCATTGGTCGAAGGATCGGTAGTCAATCTCGAACGCGCCCTACGCATCGGCGACCGACTCGGCGGACACTTCGTCCTTGGCCATGTCGATGACACCGCCGAAGTCGTCGCCCTCGAGCCCTCCGGTGACGATCACCGCTTCGAAGTCGCGATAACCGAACGCCTTGCTCCGCTCATCGCCAAAAAGGGGTCGATCTGTGTCGATGGCATCAGCCTGACCGTAGCCGAGGTCGGTATCAGCAGCTTCACTACCTGGATCACTCCCCACACTTTCCGGGCCACCCATCTGCACAGCCTTCAACCCGGCCACCGAGCCAACCTCGAAGGGGACATGGTCGCCCGACACCTACTCCGCATGGCGGAAGTCGGGGTCTACCAGCCTTCCTCAGCAGATTAGTCGGTTCCGCGATTCGGGGTTTTCGAATCCGTCAACCTGCGCTAGGCTTGCCCACTGGCTACGCGACATCGTCCCAAAGCCCTACATCATTTCCAGCGCAATGGCAGATCCTGACTTCACCTACGCACCTCGTCTCGAGATCACAGATCCGAACGCGGAGGCCTTTTACGGCCAGCTCCTTCGTGGCACGACCCACAAGTTGAACAATCTTCTCGCCGTCATTCATGGCTTCAGTAGCTTGATCATGATGAACGATACCCTCGAGGCCTCCGAAGTAGAGAACCTCACGCATATGAAAGATGCCGCACAGAATGCGTCCCTTCTCAGCGAGCGTATCCTCACCGCAGGTGGTTGCACTAAGGTCAGCTCTCAAGAAGTCAGCACCGACGAGTTCATCACCGGTCTCGATTCCACGGTTCGTGAGCGATTCTCGGATAAGGACATCCCGTTCGAGATCAAATCGAGTTCAGGTCTTCCCAACCTCATGTCCGACGCCTCTAGGCTAAAAGACGTCATCGTCGAACTCCTCGACAATGCCGTCGATGCTGCCTCTGAGACCGGTGGCTCCGCATCGATCGAGTTCCGCCCCGGAACCGATGGCCGAGTAGAAATCGTCGTCGAGAATACCGGCCCAACCATCGCCGACATGGCTCAAATTTATGAGCCGTTCTATACCACTAAGGACAGCAACCACTTCGGTATCGGCCTCACCTCCGTCGCCGTCCTGTGCGGCCAGCTCGATATTCCGCTCTGCGGCACAAGCGCCGATGGCAAGACGACCTTCGTCATGAGCGTGGGAGCGGTCTAATCCAGAAAACGATCATCGAATCGCGCCGGTCTCAGTAATCTGAGAACGCTGGCGGTGATGGGAGCGCGACGGCTGGCAAGGGCTTGCCAGCCCGACCTCAGTCCGGAGTGAATACGGCAAATTCACGCGCTTACAATCAACCTGAACCCCCTGTTCCCCTGCCGGGCCGCGAGCGTCTCGCTCGCACTCGGAGCCAAGCGACAAGTGTATTCCTAGGGGTTTAGCCAAGCTAATGCTAAACCCAACCCAACGGCTTAGGTTGCTGCACCCCCCTAGCCTCGCTGAATCAAGCTCGCCCCAGTCATCGCGTCTGGCTTCTCCACGCCGAGCATGTCGAGCAAGGTCGGCGAGATATCGGCCAGCTTGCCATCCCTGAGAGTAACCTCGTCCTTATCCCCAGCCACGTAGATGACCTGAACCAAGTTGGTGGTATGAGCGGTGTGGGGCGAGCCATCAGGATTCTTCATCTGGTCGCAATTGCCATGGTCGGCTGTGATCAGCAGACTTCCGCCAAGTTCTAGGGTCTTCTCCACAATGGCCTTCACGCCTGCATCGATCGTCTCCACGGCAGTAATCCCAGCCTCAATGATCCCAGTGTGGCCGACCATGTCCGGGTTGGCGAAGTTGAGGATGACCAAGTCGTAGTCGCCCAGTCTACTCACCAATTCGGTAGTCACCGTCGGAGCGTTCATCTCCGGCTGTAGGTCGTAGGTGGCAACCTTCGGCGACGGGATCTCCTTGATGTCCTGTCCGGGATAAGGCTTCTCTACGCCACCATTGAAAAAGTAGGTTACGTGCGGATACTTCTCCGACTCCGCGATACGGAGCTGGGTTAGGCCGGCGTTGGAAACGGTTTCTCCGAGTCCGTCAGAGATGTCAGCGGGAGGGAAGACGACGGCACAATCGTAACGTGCATCGTACTCGGTCAAGGTTACGTAGTGGACATCCGGGACACCGTTTGTCTCGAAACCATCAAAGTCGTCGAAGAGAAAGGCCTCGGAAATCTGACGAGCACGGTCGGCCCGGAAATTGAACCAGACGACGACGTCACCGTCGCGCACGCGTCGCGTATCGGGCTCGACAAAGATCATCGGAAGCAGAAATTCGTCGGTCTTGTTGTTCGCGTAGCACGCTCTGACTGCCTCCGAGGGAAGCACTTCCAGAGCATCCCCCTTACCGTCGAGGATGGCATCCCAACCAATCTTGGTCCGCTCCCAACGACGGTCGCGGTCCATGGCGTAGTAGCGCCCAACGACGGTGGCGATCTTCGCTCCGGACTCGGCAAGCTCGTCCTCACAATGGCACAGGTAGTCAGCGCCACCTGTCGGAGAGCAGTCGCGTCCGTCTGTAATGGCGTGAACGAAAATATCGTCAACTCCCGCAGCCTTGGCTTCACGGCAGAACGAGACAAGATGATCTTGATGGCTATGAACTCCACCGTCGGAAACGAGGCCGACGAAATGGAGCCGTGAGCCTTTGGCCTTTTCGAATGCCTCGGCCAAAACAGGATTGCTCCCGATCTCGTTCATCTCGATGGCCCGGTTGATCCGGGTAAGATCCTGATAAACCACCCGGCCAGCGCCAAGATTCAGATGACCTACTTCAGAATTACCCATCTGCCCCTCGGGAAGACCAACGTCCAGACCAGAGGCACTCGCGGTGGCCATCGGATAGGTCTTGAAAAGTTGGTCGTGAAACGGGGTGTCGGCGAGAAGCGTCACGTTGCCGTCTGCCTCAGCGCCTTCTGCACCACTGGGGTTGATGCCCCAACCGTCTCGGATGATCAAAACTACGGGTTTTCCCATGATGCTTGGACGGTTGCCGAACCCTACTCAGAATCAAGCTGGGAAGCTCGGAAAATGGGTTCAGCCCAGAGGCGCAGGAGCCCTAGATCGCGGCTTCAAGCCCTTCGTCATCGATTGTCGGTAGACGATCAATGTTGGCCCCAAGCTTCGGCACACAGGCGATCAATGCCTTCGTGTAAGGATGCTGAGGATTCTTAATGACTTCATCGACGGGGCCATCTTCGACGATGTCGCCGCGGAACATAACCACCACGCGCTCGGCGACTTTTTGGATAATACCAAAGTTGTGCGTAATTAGGAGTAAGGACATGCCGAGTTCCTCTTTCAGCTCGGCAAGAAGATCCATGATCTGAGCCTGGATAGTCACGTCGAGAGCCGTGGTCGGTTCGTCAGCAACAAGCAAAGAGGGCCGACAGCATAACGCCATTGCGATCATGACGCGTTGCTGCATCCCTCCACTCAATTGATGCGGATAGTCCGTGAGCCGCTTTTCTGGATCGACAATGCCCACTCGGTACAGCCAACGAACCATTTCCTCCGTGCGTTCGGACGTGGACACGTCTGGCCGGTGGAGTTTCAGCACCTCCTCCAGTTGGCTCCGGATCGAGAACACCGGATTCAAAGAAGTCGAAGGCTCTTGGAAGATGTAAGCGATTTCCTTGCCCCGAATCTGCCTCAGCTTTCGCTCAGAAAATTTCAGCGTATCGCTACCCCGGAAGAGAATCTGCCCGGAGAGAATTTTCGCCGGAGGCTGAGGCAACAGCCCGGCCAAGGACAGAGCCGTCACGCTCTTACCACTACCGCTCTCACCTACCACCGCGACACCTTCGCCTTCGGCGATCTGCAGGTTCAGGTTTCTAACCGCCTCCGTGATTTTGCCATCACTTCGGAACCCGATCGAGAGATCGCGTACATCGAGAAGATGTTCAGTAGAAGAATCGTCCATGACAAACGCTAGCGTAGAGACGCCTCGGCGTCGACTGCATGATGGTGGGGCACGATGAGCCTTGGAATACCAAATCCAACGGCCAATAATGCCAACAAGAGGCCGGGAGCCAAGGCCAGCCACGGCTCTTCCCATATCATCGGCATGCCCTCGGCAACTGCCGCTCCGAGACCAGAGATCGACTCACCAGGCACGACGAAGGAGACGAAAGCTGGAATAAAGATCCACCAGCGTAACGGCTTGAGTAGCCAGCTAGGAATCCGGATTAGTAGCGGCCACTCCAACGCCCGCCAAAGGCTAATCCAGCGCTTCTGCCCGAGACCCCGACCGACGAGTAGCTCGTCAGAAGTCAGGAAATTCGTCATCACTGCCGCTACCTCTCTGGCAATCCGTGCGCCGACAAGAACGGCGATCAGGACAAACACCCAAATATCAAAGCCACCCCTAGCCACGGTGGCAAGGAGACCGACAAGAGCGAGCGGAAGGCTTCGAAAGATCTGGATGATCCAGTGAGAGCAGGATCGAAGAGGCATCCAAACCATTGCCGCCGCCACCCCCCAGATGATTCCAAGAGAGCCGGAAAGAAAGGTTCCAAGAATTCCAGTTGCTCCTGTTTGAACAGCCATCCGGAGAAGAGCACGACCATGGCCAAGCGCACCTGAGTCGGAAGAGTCACCGAGAAGGACTGCCGCCCGCTTGGCACTTGCTGTCCAATCGGCGACGGGAAGAAAAGCCGAAAGCGCCAACGGCAATAGCGGCACGATGCAGACGAGAATTGCCGCCAGCGAAACCCGTAGCCTCCAAGAAGTTCCGGGGCGAAGGGCAAAGACCGGTTTCTTCGTCAAATCTTGCTGAACGACTCCGAGCCAGCGATGGCTCCGCTGAAACGCACCAACGAAGCCGTGTGCAGCTGATAGGACCACAGCGAGTACCAGTACTCCGAGGAGAGCCCCCTGTAGATCCCCGCCAACAGTCTGGGCAATAATAGAACGGCCCAAACCACCAATCCTAAAGATCCACTCGGCCACGGCGGCCCAAGAAACGAGAAGCGCCAACGTCACCGGGAGCTTCGCTAAAAGGTCAGCCAAGGCCTGTGGCAGAATCCAACGGTCGAAAATCGCCCCGCCTCGAACTCCCATCGCTTTGGGAAACTGCCGGGATCCGGTGTTACCAGCAAGATAGATCGTTTCAGCCACCGACCAAGCAACTTCGCCGGCCGCGAGCGGGCCAAGACAGAACAGCGCAATTAGGAAGCGCCCGGAGATGCCAATGCCGCCTTCGGGAGAGATTGCGAGAAATCCCGGAACCGTCCAGCCCTGTTGCGCCACAGCGTAGTGCAACGCTAGGAGAGCCAGTGCTATCGGGAAGGCAGAACGAAGCAAGACCACGACCACTCCGATCGGCGCCGTCCAAGGGAGTCCCTTGCCCCAAACCAAGCCGAGAGGAAGTCCCACCGCCAATCCCGCAGCCAACGCCACCGCGACCAGTCCGAACGTAGCAGCCAACGGTTGGAAAACCTCCAACCAACTTTCCAATCCCGCTATCCTCCCATTTAAAAGCGAATTGAAAAATTCTCCGGCGCTTCCCCCGAGAACCGCGACATCGACAGCAACGAACACTAGGCTCATCGCCAGCGCTCCCACCAGCCACCTTAAAAGATAGGCCACGCTAGTAGCCGCCCTCCTGCGGCTTAATAAAGTGATTCCAAGTCGTCCCGTCAAGCACAGGCCTGCCACTATCGAAGATTACCATCGAAGTGCGCTTCTCGAACAAGGGAACAAACGGCATCTCCCTCAACAAGCGTTCTTGAAGCGCTCCTGCAAGACGATTCCGCTCTTCTGGTGAATACTCAACCCGTAGGCGATCCACGAGGCGGTCTACTTCGGAGTCAGCAAAACCCAAGAAGTTTGATCCCGCAGGAGGAATCGACTCCGAGTGCCAAAAGTGCTTGAGGTCCCATGTTGGGTCCGGCTTCCAGCCCAGAAGAGCTACGTCAAAATCCCTGCCGGAAACTGTGCGGCCGATAAGATCATTCCATGGAAGGACCTTGATCTCGACCTGAATGCCGAGATCCCTCCACGCGAGAGCAATGTTGTGAGCAATTTGTGAACGAAGGGTATCCTCTCCATTGGTCACCAACTCGATCACAAAGGTCCGGCCCGAGCGCTCCAAAATACCGTTCTCTCCCGGAGCCCATCCAGCCTCCGCCAACAAGGCCCGACTCTTCTCTGCATCAACTTGCAACGTGAACGGAGGGACCGTCAATCCGCTGGTTGACGAGAACAGGCTTTGGATAGGATCACCATTGCCGGCAAGTAGGGAGTCGATAATTCCGCTCCTATCAATCGCCATTGCTAGCGCAGTCCGAACCGCACGATCAGAGAGCAAAGATCTCTGAAGATTGAAGGCTACCAGCTCCCACTGTCCTGACGGCGCCTGAATCAGAGAAGCCAATGGCTCTTGTACAATTTTCTCTACCTCACGATCCCTAGGAAACATGATGTCGATTTCCCTCATCCGGCGCGAAGCCACCAACTCCGTTCGGGCTGGTGCCGGTACGAAACGGATCGCCCGTCCTCCCTTCGGAAATGAGCCCTCAGTTCCATCGGCCACCATAACAGCGAACTTCCCTCCCTCTCCCGCCACTACGTGGACGTCACCGCTGCCTGGAATGTCCGTCGCCACGCTGCTGGGCCACAGCTCCGGCACCGGCTCACGCAAGTAGTGGGAAGGCAAAATCCTCACAGCGCCCCAACCCGCTAAACCAGGCGAAAACGAGCGGCGGTAGACAACCTTGATCTGACGAATATCGTCTGATTCCACCCGCAGAATCTCTTTTGTAAATCGCTTCAATGGCTGGCTCTCAGGGAGACGTTTTAAGGTCTCCAACGTGAAGAAAAAATCGTTCGCGGTAACCGGCACCCCATCGTGCCAAGTCTCATCAAAGCCCAAGGTGAAACTCACCCACGGCTCGCTAATCGAACTACTACTGTCGAGAATCTCGATCTTCTCGGCCGTATCCCCAGGCTCACCGAAGTAGATCCAGAGCTCCTTGAGAAACTTTTTCAGGTCTCCGGCGACAAAAAGCTCATAGGCAGAGTCCCCATCGAACCAAACCTCATGCACTTGATTCCCCTCGATCGATCCTTCGAGAAAATTGCGATGGTATTCACTCGCCCCATCGACAGAGAGTTCGACCCTGACCTGGTGAATGGGAAGAGGTGGGTGATCTTGTAAAGATGCCAAAAGAACACCCGCCGCGTCATCACGGGGAAGGCTTAGACCTACACGCAGTTCATTATCAGTTTGAGACACCTCGCTAACGCCCAACTCCTCAGAAAGTTGGTCGAGTCTGCGATTCAGAATTAAGCTAGCAGCTGTCGCCGCGACGTCATCGGGGTAGACAAAGGCCAAGGTCTGCCCCTCTCGCCAAGAACTAGCCAAGCCGGGCTCGATCTTTCCTCCCGGGCGAAGATGCACGAGCGGCTCCAGAACAAGGTCTCTGATACCACTGGAAATTGGATCGCCCCCCCTCAGTACATCGAGGGCAATAGGAGCTCCATGATAGACAGCCACCAAAGAACCGTCCAAACCACGCAGCCTAGGCTGGGACACATGCCCAAGGGCGAAGTATCCCGCCGCTAACAAGAGCAGCGGAAGAGCGATCAACGCGATGCGGAACCAAACCATCTCTTAGAGTATTCCACCGTGTCAGCCTTGAGCAAATCTGGAAAGCAATTCATTATGGGGGCCAATTTCCTAACGCCTCAGGTAGAAATTGCTGTAAGCAACAACCCGGGGGGGGCGCTTGCGGTGGAATAAGCGCTACGGGCGGCGACGGAGTGATCGACCCTACCTCATGCATCAGGCAGGGATTGCTGTCCCATGGCCAGCCCTAGCCGTGCCTGCACACCTACTGCCGAGGAAGAATCCCTAGCGTTGACGGCGCCGTTATAATCGAGCCGTCCGGATAGACCATATTGTTACCCTTCCTATGAAAATCCCCACGTTCCATCAACCACGGTTGGTTCCAGCGATACGGGGTCAACTGCTTACTATCGAACTCAGTTGGGATGAATGAAGCCGCATATTCCGAGGCATCAGGTCCATCGGAACCTCTTTTTATCTCTTTTTCTTCGATAGGACAAAGCCAGTGTTCTTTCTCAATGCCATAAGGAAGAAGCTCTTCATACCACCACTTCCATTCATCCTCCTCATTAAGATCTCCATCGCCAGCATTTGGCGGCTGGGGCCAATGACCGTTATCCTTCACATAGGAATCAAGGGCATGGTAAATCCGCTTCATCCTCGCCTTACATGTGACTTCCGCAACCCGGTCCTGAATCCCTTTGGCGGCGGCAAAGGACAGGACGGCGAGCACTGCTACGAGAGCACACACAATAAGCACCTCGACAATTGAGGCTCCTGCCGTTCGTGCTCTCAGGCCTGGATATCTAGTGTTTTGTGAAACGAACGGTTGGCCTACTAAGATCATATTGCGACAAAAGAAATCACCCTGCGCTCAAACGAACGCAGGGTGATAAAAAAACAGGTTTGGCTCACGTGGTAAGCCTTGATGAAGATGTAGCCTAGTTCGGTTCGATGAGCTGAACACCTTCCAAAGTCTCACCAAGATCAATTCGACTCGGAACTTCTGCGGTGACTCCGCCGACTTCAACGGCAGCATTCGTATCGCCGGTGAGCGTCCGGAGAGGCGTAAAGATCTCGCCAGTAGCGGCGGGCACCGTGTTGGAAACTTTACTGCCGTAAACCTTGATGGAAATGCTGTGTCCGACGTTATGGAATTCAGTACTTTCACCACCGGTTCCAATTGTCACCGCATTACCCGTATTTCCGCTGACGGTTTGGCGGTTGTCGACACTATCGCGGTCAGTCCTATTCGATTCCTGGCGATCCGAATCGGCGTCATAGGCACCAGTGAAATCGTCAACGTAATTCTCAGTAAGAGTAACCGTTGCGATCGTGTTGCCCTCATCATCTTCAATGACTAAGGGCTCGTTGGTCGTGTCTGTGGTCGTCGTCCTGTCGATGTCTGTATCCTCATCCAACCGATTGCTGTTTGTGTTGAGAAGGTCATTCAGATACTGATAGCCGTCGAACCGGTTGCCCACTCCAGTGACGCTTCGCTGGTCATCGTAGAGAACCTGATCCAACTGGCCGAAAAAGTTCATAACTCCCTCACCGCTGAAGGTGGTGTTGTACCCATTTTCCTTGGTTTTTCCAAACCAACTGGAATTGCAGATACCGATGTTGCGAGCAGATCCGCCGTTGGCGAAGAAGGTGAAAGACTCGCCGAAATCCTGACTTGGATCCTCAGGGGTCGAAAGACCTGCACCCGGATTCATGCCGACCGTGGTGCCACTGCTCATTCCAGTAGCATAGCCTTCCTTAAAGTTAATCGATCCAGCCGCATTGCCTTGATAGATGATCCCTTTGTAGAAAATCAACGAGAAGCTGTAGACGTTCAAAAAGGCGTTAGACTGGGCAAAGCGGACGATTCCGTTGCCGTTCTGAAATTTGTAGATGGCCTCATAAGTGCCTCCGCTAAGTCCGGTCGGCGATCCTTGGTCGAATGGACCACCAACAAGGGCGTAGGACTGCGCAGGCAATGCGAGCCCAACTGCTGCGGTCAGAGCGATGAAGTTCTTCATAGTGCGGTAGCTTTGCCCAATTCGGGGCTCCGAGGCAAGAATATTTTGGGAAATTTTGATGTGAGAGGGGTAGAATTGTCGCTGAGCAGAGTCTTGCTCCTGATTTCCACCCACATCCATGGGCAATAGCAGCGTAATAGCCCCTTGAAAGCTAACGCCTTCGCCGATATCCCAGCCTCTCACGCCATCTCCTATGACCCAGCTAAAAGCGCGATCTCGGATCCTCCAATTGAACCGCAGACCACTCATCATGGGAATCGTCAATATCAACGACGACTCCTTTTCGGGCGATGGCTCGCTGAATATTGGAGAAATCTGCGAAATGGCGAAGGAATCGATCCGGCAGGGGGCCGACATCATCGATGTGGGAGCGGAAAGTGCCCGCACCAACCGGGATGCCATCTCCTGTGCCGAGGAAGTCGAGAGACTAGCCCCGTTTCTCCACGCCTTCCCGACTCTGGTCAAAGAACTGGAGCCGCAATACGAGGATCAAACTTGGCCTCCGGTTCTATCGATCAATACCTGGCGCCCGGAGGTGGCGGAAGCCGCTCTTGCGATCGGTGGAGACATTCTCAATGACATGGGCGCCTTGCCCGACGACCGCAATGCTAGAATCTGCGCGGAGACCGGAGCGGCACTGCTCATCATGCACAGCATCGGCGAACCCAAGGTGGCGCAACGGGGGACTTCCTATTCCGACATCATGGAGACTCTGCTCGAGTTCTTCGACAAGAAGATCGCCATGGCCAAGGCTGCGGGGATGGACGAGGACCAAATTCTTCTCGATCCCGGAATCGACTTCGCTAAGGAGGCATCGGACAACCTCCTCATCTACAAGGAATGCGCCCGGTTAGTAGCCCTCGGACGCCCGATTCTCCTTCCCGTCTCGAGAAAGACCGTCATCGGCGATGTGCTAGGTGTAGACGCTCCCTACGACCGAGATGCCGGCACGGTCGCTTGCATGGTCCAAGGGCAACTCGCAGGAGCCCACATCTTTCGGGTCCACAACGTCGAAGCCGCTGTAGCGACAACGCGGACGATAGCAGGGATGGCCGGATCAGGGCCCGATGCCACCAGTCAGTAGAAACCTCCGGCGATTACCGCCCAACCAGTCATAGAAACCGAGAACAGGAAGAACCGCCCTCGAGGTCGAGAAGGACGTGGGAGGTATCCGGCACGTCCATCCCTGGAGCCGTGTTCGGGCGTCTTCCCAGTCGGCGCCAGTAGCTCAATCGTAGGTCGGTCCAGCCGCTGAACCATCGAGGGCAGCACCCTCTCAGTAGCGGTCGGTTTAGGAGTGAGAAGAAGAGACGCCAGGCGCAATCGAGGCAAGGACACCAGTGAACAACCTGTCCCGAGACGATGGCTTCCTTGTGGGTTTTGTTGGTAGGGACTCTCAAGTTCGGGGAGACAATTTTATCCCTAACTTTCTGCAATACATTTATCACGACTTTTTCCCATTTTTTACGCATTCCCTGTACGACAATCTGTGGGCTGGTTTCTTTTCGAAACTTAGGAGCTTGTCCACAAATCTGCCTAAGGCTTGGTGCCGAAGGACGTTTTATGGTCATGATTCGCCCCTTTGCGTTTTGCCTCAGCTACGGCCTCCTGCTCCACCCCGCTTGGGCTGAAGACTCGGTGCCCTATACACTCGACACCATCGTCGTCACTGCCTCGAGAGCTGACGAGACCAATCACGAATCCCCTTATGTCGTTGAACGCGTAGGAGAAGAGACCTTGATCGAACGGTCGATACGCAGCGTCCCCGAGGCATTCGAACGGACTCCGGGCGTCATTGTGCAGAAGACCTCCCACGGCCAGGGGTCGCCGCTGGTCCGAGGTTTCACCGGCTACCACAACCTGTTCCTGATCGATGGGATTCGACTAAACAATGCGTCGTTCCGCTCCGGGCCGAACCAGTACTGGAACACAGTCGACTCCCAGGGGCTCCGCGCCATTGAGCTGGTCAAATCTCAGGGATCAGTGCTTTACGGTAGCGATTCGGTCGGCGGTAGCGTGCAGGCGCTGACAAGACGACCGGACTATGCCGAATCGGGATCTCACTTCGGAGGGCGGAGCTTTTCCCGCTATTCAACCGGCGAGCAGAGCTTTCTGCAGCGCGCCGAGTTCAGCCTGAGCGAGACCGATCAGTATGGCCTGATCCTGGGAGGGACGTGGAAAGACTTCGGCAATATCCGCGCCGCCGATCTAGGCACCCTGCCAAAGACCGGCTACGACGAGTGGGACGTCGACATAAAACTAGAACTCTTCCCATCCGAGGACACGCGGCTGACCCTGTTCCACCAGCAGGTCCACATCGACGACGCCTGGCGCGTGCACAAAACCCGCTTCGCCAAGAGCTTCGAGGGGACCGACATCGGTAACGAACGCTCCCGCAGTCTCGATCAAGACCGTATGCTCAACTACCTCCAATGGGAAGGCGTTGGCTACGGACGACTGTTCGACCACTACACCCTCAGCCTCTCCTACCAGGAGCAAAAGGAGGAGCGCACCCGCGAACGAAGCGACCGTCGGGTCGATGTCCAAGGCTTCGATCTCGATAGTTTCGGTGCTTGGCTCCAATTCGAGAAGGCCTTGCCCAGCACCGACCTCACCTACGGAGCCAGCTACTACCAAGACCGGGTCGATTCCTACCGCAACGACTTCAATGCCGATGGCTCGTTCAAGGGCAGCAAGATCCAAGGGCCGCTCGGTGACAACGGCACTTATGATCTAATCAGCGCATTCGTAAACACCTCGACGCTGGTCGGCGATCGGCTGCGGCTCGACCTGGGCGGTCGCTACACCTACGCAGCAGCCGATATCGACAAGGTCGAAGACCCGGCTACTGGCAAGCAGATCGGCATTGACGAAAACTGGTCGAACGTTGTCGCCAGCGGACGGATCTCCTATCAGCTCGACAAGTCGGACACGATGCGCTTGTTCGGGGGGCTGTCGCAGGCATTCCGCGCGCCGAACTTCTCCGACCTGTCGCGGCTCGACGCCAACCGCTCGAACGAGATCGAAACGCCCGCCCCCGGGCTAGATCCGGAGCACTTCCTCACCAGCGAGATCGGTGTCAAGATCCAGACGGATCGTGCCTCCGCCAGCCTGTCCTACTACTACACACGGGTCGACGACTTGATCCTCCGCACTCCGACCGGGCGAATCGTCGACGGCTTGGAAGAGGTGACCAAGCTCAACTCCGGTGACGGACACGTCCAAGGCGTCGATGTCTCCGGATCCCTCCTGCTTGCAGATGGCCTGACTGTCTTCGGTGGATTCGCTTATCAAGACAGCAGGGTCTCGACCTTCCCGACTTCTGATCCAGTTCTCGTCGATGAACCGCTCAGCCGCCTGATGCCGACCAACGGCCACGTCGGGCTCCGCTGGGATTCCGCCGACGAACGATTCTGGCTCGAGGGACTTGTCAGTATCTTCGCTGACGGCGACCGGCTGAGCACTCGCGACCGGCGCGACACCCAGCGAATCCCGCCCGGCGGCACCCCCGGCTACACGGTTGCCTCATTGCGTGGCGGCTGGCGACCATGTGAGGGCCTGCACCTCACTGCCGGGGTGAACAACCTGCTCGATGAAGCCTACCGCGCCCACGGTTCCGGCCAGAACGAGCCGGGGATCGACTTCTTCATCGGCGCCGAAATCCGATTCTAGACAAATAGATCGCTACGAAGAATATCGCGACAACCGCTCGAGAAACCGCTGGGCGTCCACGGACTGCGGGTCCGTGAAGAACTCGTCGGTCTTTTGCTGTTCGAGAATCCGGCCATCACTGAGGAAGGCGACGCGGCTGGACACGGCCTTGGCGAAGCCCATCTCGTGGGTGGAAAGCACGACCTGCTGGCCGTCCTCGACGAGTCGGTGGATGAGGTCGAGGATTTCGCCGGTGATCTCGGGATCGAGGGCCGAAGTCGGCTCGTCGAGAAACAACAGCCTCGGCCGATGGGCAATAGCGCGGGCCAAGGCGACGCGTTGCCGCTGACCGCCGCTGAGCTGGCCAGGTTGTTTGTCCAGATGGTCCGCCAGACCGAATCCGTCGAGGCACGATTCGGCGGTTTCTCGGGCGGTCGAGGGCGACTGCAGGTGCACGACGCGGAGCGGCAGAGCCACATTCTCGCGAACAGACAGATGCGGAAACAAGTTGAAGGATTGGAACAGAAATCCGTTCGACTTGCGAAACGCACGAAGCGCTTCGGCGTCCGTGGGCAGGGCCTTGCCATCGATGACAAGACGACCGGCGTCGGGCACATCCAGCCCACCGAGAATCCGCAGCAACGTCGATTTGCCACCGCCCGAAGGACCGATCAGCACGAGGCTGGTCGCGTCGAGATCGAGGTCGATGCTGCGGAGCGCTTCGGTTTGGCCGAACCGCTTGGACAGGTTTTGGCACTCAATCTTCATAGCGGAGTCGGGCTTCTAATCGTGAAGTCCACCAGGACAGCGGCAGGGTCAGCACCAAGTAACCGAGGGCCAGCGGCAGGAACCCTTCGAGCGAGCTGTAGGTGGCGGAGTTGGCGATGCGCACTTGCTGGGTCAGTTCTTCCAAACCGAGAACCGAGAGCAAGGACGAGTCTTTGATCAAGGAGACGAACTGTCCGGCCATGGCGGGGAGCACTCGGCGCAGGGCTTGGGGTAAGATGACGTGGCGGTAGCTCTGCGCCGGGGTGAAACCGACGGCGCGGGCGGCCTCGATCTGAGATTCGGCCACCGACTCGATACCACCCCGTAGGATCTCCGCTAGGTAGGCTCCGGCGAACGACGACAGGAGCAGCACGCCGATGAGAAACTGGTTATCCAAGTCGAAGGCGTTGGCGACGACGTAGTAGCCGATCAGGAGTTGCACCAGTAGCGGCGTGCCACGCACCAGTTCGATGTAGGCACGGCTGAGAAATCGAAGCACCGGATTCCTGCTCATCGATCCGGCGGCGAGCAACCCGCCGAGCAGAACACTGACGACTAGCGCGCCGACGGAGACGCCGATGGTCAGGACCCAGCCCTGGAAAAACAGCCCGCGATATTCCCAGATGCCCGTCCAATTCCAGTGGTACTGCAACCTTGAAAAGATGAGGTAGCAGAGCAGAACTAGGAGTGCGATGGCGGCACCGCCGAGAGCAAGGTGGCGGGACTTCATAGTTCAGAATCTACTGCTCGAACAAGAACGGAATCCCCATCTTCTCAAGCATGGCCTTCTCCTCTTTTAGGAACCGGTAGCCGAGTTCATCGAAGGCACCGCTAGCTCGGTAATCAGCGAGGAAGGCATTCACTGCAGAGCGCAGGTCGTCGCTGCCCTTGGCAATGCCGATGGCCCAGAACTCGTCGAGCAATGGCTCAAGCAGGGCCCGTGTGGTCTCAGGATGTTTCTGATGATAGCGGAAGATCGATAGCTGATCATAAATGTAGGCGTCGACCCGACCATTGACCACTTCGAGCACACAAGAGGCATCCTGATCGAGGACGGTAAGCTTCGTGTCCGGCAACCTATCCTTGGCGAACATCTCCCCGGTCGTGCCCAGACGAACCGCCACGCGGCGGTCGGAAGAAAGCAGATCGTCGAAGCCCTGCACGTCCGAGTCGGCCGGCACCAGCATGGCCAAGCCGGTGCGCACATAGGGATCGGAAAAGTCGATCGACTTCCGGCGTTTCTCGTTCGCCGTCATGGACGACAGAATCAGGTCGATCTTGCCGGTTTTCAGCGCCGGAATCAGCCCGTCGAATGGCAGGGCTTCGATCTGAAGCGGCCGGTCAAGATGATCGGCGAGAGCCTTGGCTATTTCCACACTGACTCCCTCAGGTTCGCCCGATGCCGACTTGCTCTCAAACGGCGGGTAGGTCAGGTCCATGCCGACCCGGAGTAGAGTTGCACCACTGCCACCATCCGCATCATTCGACTGCGGACCACAACCTGCGAGAAAGACAACGACAACAGCGAGACAAAGAATACGATCCATTGCCGCATCGTAGTTGCGAGGCGAACCAATTGCAATGAAGGCGGTGCCAGCCCCCGTATCCTACGGGTAAGGATGTGGTTTCCCCCACTCTTTTCCCCTCCTATCACCCTGCCTTTGCCTAGTCGTTTTTTTTGGGTGCTGGCTGTGGTCGGGTGGGCTGGCTCCTCAAGGAAAAGATCGAGGGGAAGAGAGACCGTGGAGACCGTGCCACGACCTCAGCCCTTTCCTCTTGCTGCTCAACTGGTCCGATCTCTAGTGGTAAATGCGCGGAACCGAAGTCCTCAAGCCCCTCGAGAAGGCTCTTCAAATGAATCTCGACCCGACGAAGTATGGCACCTTCGCGGAAATCGGTGCCGGTCAGGAGGTATCGAACTGGTTCTTCCGCGCCGGTGCATCGAACGGCACGGTCGCCAAGACGATCTCGGCCTACGGCATGACCATGAGCAACGCAATCTACGGCTCAGGCGTCCGCTACGTCTCGCGTGCGCGGCTCGAAGCAATGCTCGATCACGAATTCGACATCGTCTGCGATCGGCTCGACGAAGAACGCGGCGAAGACACGACATTCTTTTCCTTCTGCGACACCGTCCGCGCCCGCGGATACAACGACACCGACAACTCCGAATGCTTTGGCTGGATGGGAATCCGCTTCCGCACCGAACCACGCGGCCCGGCCCACGACATCCTAATCCACGCGCGTCTGCTCGATCCGGATAACACCGACCAGATGGACTGCCTCGGAATCCTCGGGGTAAACCTGATCCACGGCGCTTTCTTCCGCCGCACCAACCTCGCCGACTTCATCAAGGGACTGCTCGACAATCTCAGCCGTCGCCGTGCTGAAATCGACATGCTAAAGTTCTCTGGGCCAGAGTTCGAGAAAATCGACAACCGAACCTGCGCCCTACTACTGGTCGAGCATGGCCTGACCGATGCCGCCTTGTTCTCCCCAAATGGAGAAGTCATGCAATCGGCGGAGATCTTTTATGGCAAACCAATTTTTTGCATGCGCGGGAGCTTCAATCCCGTCACTCGGGTCAATCTGGATATGATGGAGTCCGGCACCAAGACCTTCGCCGAGGATCTAAAGAAGGAAGGATCGGACCGGGATCCGCTAGACGTAGTGGAGATCACAGTGAACAACCTGCTCGGGGGCGTCGGCGAACTCGACACCGAGGACTTTCTCGCCCGGGCCGATGTCCTTCAACAACTCGGCAAGACGGTCCTAGTTTCCCACTTCGCCGAGTTCCATCAACTCGGCCAATTCTTCGCTCGCTATACCAAAGAACCGGTTGGTATCATTCTGGGTACCGGCTTGCTCGAGGCGATCTTCCAAGAGAAGTGGTACGAAGGACTCGACGGCGGCATTCTCGAATCCTTCGGTCGCCTGTTCAAACACAGCTCCCGGCTCTATATCTACCCGACGATCAATTCGGACTCGCAGACGATGAAGCTCGCCAACAATGCAGAGATCGCTCCGCATCTGCAGCACCTGTTCGACCACCTTCTGACTAACGGCTTCATCCGCGAAATCCCTGACTGTTTGAAGGAGTGCGCACTACGCTCTAGCGCCGACATCCGCCAGCTCATAGAAGACAAGGACCCGGAATGGAAGCAACTGGTCCCACCGGTCGTCCTCGAACATCCGAGGTGGAAGTAGAGGCTGGCATTCGAACCGGGCGATCGCTCCCCACAAAGTAGCTTTTTTAACGAAAGTCAGTCAAATCGAGAAGACCCCCTCCCCTCCCCTACCGAAGCGGCACGCGCACGATTCGGGCGGGCCGTCCCTCGGACAGAATCCACACGGCACCACGATCCCAGTCAGGAAGTGCCAAGGCCTCGGCCTGCGGTAGATCTGGATAGCCCACAGCAACCACCTGTGTCCCCTGCCTCTGCAGATCCGCCAGGCCAGCGCGGAACACGTGAGTGTAGGAAAGAAAGGCCACATCACCAGACGCGCCGACATCCATTCCCGTAGCCTGCTGGCCGAGAGCCATGCTCTTAGTCAGCTTGGAAAAGCCAAGCATCATCGGTTTGGGAAAAACGATTCGGCCACACTTCCGGGCCCCTTGGTTGCCGCCCCGAAGAACGGCCGAGAGAGACAGCCGGTAGATATCGGAACGATCCTTCGATTTCTTCGCCAAATAGATCGTGTCTTGTTCCGCAACAACCGCCAGTGCCTCGCAGTCACCAGGACGATCGGGAAAGCCGATCCTGCACGTCGCGACTAACGGGACCGACGTAGTTGCCGAAGTCTGCCCAGCCACCCGAGGCACGGGCTCCTCGACGACGTAGAGACGGCAGTCCTTTCGGCGCGCGCCATTGTCTCCGATATCTCCGATCATCAGGTAGGACTTTCCCCGATGGACAAAGCTGTCGAGAGTCTCCCAGTCGCGATTTACCGCTCCGGCTATACGAAATCTTTCTAGAGACCGACCTCTTGGATCAAAGGCGAACAACTCCGGAGCGTTGCCGCTGTCGTTAACGGCCCAGAACACGCCACTTCGCCGAGGCGATGCTGCCAGCCCACTGCCTTCTCTCAGGGCTCGATCCTCAAGACTCACCACCACGCCGAAGTCCGGCAAGCCGCTCTGGCGAACTTCTGACCGCGACGGCTCTGCTCGCCGGGACTCGATATTGGAGCAGGACGACAGCAAGAGAGCGGCGAAAATAAGAGAACGGCTGTCGGTCACGGGATTCCAAGTATGCGTAAATTTGGCTAGTTTAAAGGATTTAATTGTTTCTTGCTCCTTTTTAACAGGGCTTACGCATGAGAAACGAGAGGGATTATCGATAGTAGGGAAAATCGGAACGCGGGATCGAGGGCGGCCAACTTTCGTTTGGCTCGCATCGACTTTTTCTCCGGGTGATCACGTAAGACCTTGGCACTTAGCTCGCGTAGCACGGAAAGGTTGTGCG
>Ga0209186_1000804_pt1 | contig 24381 bp, 36 predicted proteins | sample SidtaG_FD_187426 | JGI IMG/M metagenome (GOLD analysis project Ga0209186, IMG submission 187426) | Marine algal microbial communities from Sidmouth, United Kingdom - Sidmouth_Male2 metaG (SPAdes) (version 2) | ecosystem: Host-associated > Algae > Red algae > Unclassified | place: Sidmouth...
AGTGGGGGTGTCTGCGGGTGCTGAGAGCGTGGGGGCGCCTGGGTCTTATCAGGCTGCCCCCTTACGGCTCGCGCCACCTCCATGATAGAACCTTAACGCACCCACCCACTGTACTGCCCGCTTCACACCCCTAACAGCCTTGAGGAGCACTAAGGTCCCTGAGAGGTTACCTCCCCGTAGGGAGGAGGAGTCGAAGGCTTGTGAAGAACTACGACGCCGGCTTTTGGCCGCCCCCATTCTCGCTCTCCCCAGGAGAGATGGGCACTACGTCGATGAGGTAGACGCCAGCGTTGAACAGCTGGGGTGTGTCTTACAGCAACAACAACCTGATGGGGAGTATCACCCCATCGGGTTCTACAGCCGCGCTCTTCTCCCTGCGGAGAAGAACTACGTCGCCAACGAGATAGAGGCGCTTGGCGTCGTCTGGGCGGTGACCTACTTGAGGTCATACCTCGAGCGGGCAGAGTTTTTGGTCCGGTGTGACCACCGGGCCCTACTATCGGTACTCACAAACATGAGTCCGAACGCGCGGATAAACCGCTGGCGACTCCGATTATCGGAGTACACCTATGAGATCCGGCCTAAGCCGGGTAAAGACCATAAGGTCGCCGACGCGCTATTGCGTCTGCCCACGGAGGGTCTCGACTCGACTCCCTTGGACGAGGATATCCCCGTGCTGGCCGTCGAAACCCGGGCGAGCGACGCCCTAGAGGCCGCATCGCCGGCCGAAGCACCCCTGGGGGCGCTAACGGCCCAGGAGAGCATCCTCGGCCAAGCCGAGGATGCGTTCTGTGAAGAGCGACTGAAAAACCAGACGTTCTTTCTCCACCGGACCCCAAGTGCAGTCGGCAAGCCTTCTTCTTTACGGAGAAGAACGGGCTCCTATGCCGACACTCGGTATATGGGAGGGAGACCCAAGTGGTCATCCCCGAGGCGCTGAAACAGCGCCTCTTACGCTATCAACACGAATCGGTGTTGGCCAGTCACCCCGGCTCGTGGAGGATGTATGACACCCTCCGCCGGTATATCTGATGGCGTACTGTTGAACTGGATTCGGCAACTCCGCAGGACCAGTCACACCGGTCTTGTGGCGTAGTTGGTTTTTCGACGTCAACAGGTTATGGGCCCAGCATGCGCGCTTAGCTTCAAAGATCTCGCAGGTTCGAATCCCGCGGCTTGCCCCAGGGTTTCGCGGCCGGGTTCGAGATTGCAGGTTGGCAATTTCGAGTCGATCGAGGAATGGTTCCTGGATGCTGTGGAGTTGGGGGGAGTGTTAAAGTGTATTCGACAACTCCCCAGGACCAGTCACACCGCTCTTGTGGCGTAGGTGTTTTTTCGACCTCAACCATACCATGGTGGCAGAAATATACAAGCACGTGGAGCAATGCCCCGCGTAGGCAAAGAATCGCCTCTGCGAGAGGAGGCATACCTCCACAAAGAAGCTGTTTCCAGCTCTCGAGCCCGTCTCGGGGCTCGAAATGGACTTTCTAGGCCCATTGATCACCTCTAGGGGTGGTCACAAGCATGTACTGGTCATTTGTGACCGGTTTACCAAGTTGACGCGGGCCATCCTGTTACGGGATGCGACAGCACTGACGGTATCGTCAGCGCTCATTGACACTTGGGTGGCTGCCTATGGCATCCCCGACTCCGTCCTTACGGACAACGGACCTCAGTTGGCCTCCGTATATTACTAGGGCATCCTCGGTTTGCTGAGTATAGCCTCGAACTATACCTCTCCCCACCACCCCCAGACCATTGGGCAGGTGGAGCGATACAACCACACCTTGGTGCGGCAACTACGATGCTATATTGCGGAGCATCAGAAGGAATGGGACAGTCATCTGTCCCTTCTTACTACTGCGTATATTACGCATGTGCACGCGAGCACTGATGAGATCCCCTTTGCCATCGCAAGCCCTAGACGGCTCCAGCTTAATGGAAAGGAGCGCATGCCTCGGCTTAGGCAAGCCGAAGAGAGAATTGAGGACGCCGGAACGGCGGCGGAGCAGTATGTTGAGGACCTTCAGGCTCTCATTCCGGCGGTTCGCCGGCAGCTGGGCAAAGCCCAGGCCACGTAAAAGCGGGCGTTCGACGCCCGCACCTACGAAAAGAACAACTCGGTCAAGGCCGGGGACTGGGTTTATCTAGATGCCCACTCACGTTCTCCAATGAATCTTGGGTTAAAGACCCAAGCACTCTTCATGGCGCTACAAACCGATGAACGTCGGCTTCTGGTGGAGAGCCCTAAGGGTCTCCGTACTTTGGGCAGGGACCATGTCACTGGTGCCCCCGCACAACCGGCGCCGGATGGAAAGTGGAAACGGGCCCTTGGGGCCCAAGCCCTCTTTCAGGTGGGCAATCAAATTAGGGAGGGCCCTGAATTCGTGTTCGAACGATTTATCAACCACGGTTGGGATGATGACGGACAATTGAAGGTTCTGGTCAAATGGTTCGGGTTTCCGGAACAGGAAGCCACTTGGCATTTGGCTTCTTCCCTTCCTAGGAAGGCAATTCGAAAATATTGCTTGCGCAAACGTTTCAAGCTTCCCGCCTTGACGCGAGAACGTGTTTTCTTTTCTGACCAAGTCGGAAAGCGGTCCTTCGGGACTCGTGTGACTTCAAGTCACGGACAAAGAGAAGCGCACAAGACGAGAGGCTAAGCCTTTTATTCCCTACGGGGCCCGAGACCAGTCGATCGTCAGACAGACGGCGCCCAGCCCCCTTAGGGAGGGTCCACAACGGGCGACACACACAGCAGGAGGGGGACGGAAGAAGCCCTTGGTCACCCTAGGGTAACCAAGTCACCAAACCCCAGGACGGGCCCCATAGCCAGGATCATAGTGCCCGCTATGGTCCTCCTTGGGCGCAAAGTAAAGCAACCCCGAGTAAGTTGGCGGGTTCGCCGAAGGACCCGTCTCAGCAGAGCTCGAAACGAAGACCTGGCGCCCGCCACATAGTAAGGCAGGGGAGGAGACGGCGGACGACGGGGTGCAGCCGGCAAAGCCGCCCCTCGTGGCGGAGCCGACGAGCCGGCCAAGTTCCGAGTGACCACCCGGCCACCACCGTATTGGTGTCCGCCACGACCGTGCCATACTCCTCCGTGAGAAGACGGCGGAGCGTCTTGGCGGTGCCCAGTTGGTACAGAGGCCCGACGTCCCGTTCCTCTAGGGGGCGGGACACAATCGCAGCCACCTCGTTTCGCAGCCGCACCAAGGTGCGGCTCAACGCCATAATGAGCCTATTTTCCACCACATTATTGAGGATGGACGGCAGTTCCCCAAGAGAACGCCCCAAACTCGACCATACGGCCGGGTCAACGGGGCGAGGGGTACCCAACCTGGCAGACCCATCCCAAGTGAAGAGAGGAAGGGGCGCCCGAGGGGGACCCGGGGGTCCCCCAAGAGAAGAAGTCGTCACACTGCTACCCCCAAGGGTGTAGACCCGACGAGTCCGCGCGTGACGGCCGGGCACGCGGGACACGTGCCGGGCAAGACACCCCACCCCAGGAGGGGGGCCTCAGGGCGAGGGGGGAGGAGGCCGAGGCGGCCGGGGCCGACGGGGGCTCTGGAGCCACCAAGAGACCTACACTGGCCGACCCAGCGTCCGCCAAGTCCGGATCCAGGGGTCGGATGCGGAGACCGGCGTGGACTTCCCGCCCATACGGGAGGCGAGGATCCCCCAGACCCTCCGAGAGGACCAAGGTCCCCTCGTCATCCAGCGCTTTGGCGCAACGGAAGACCCCTCCGGGTCCCCCCAGCTACTGAAGCCAATCAGGCGCCGCCCGCTCCTCGATGTGTCAGAGGAGCTCCAGCCCGGCCTCATGAAGAAGTCGGATCGACGGGTCGGCCGAGCACAAGCGCTCGGGCGTCAGGTCGGAAAAAGCCGACCGAATGGCCATCGGCAGACGCCAGAGGTTCTCATGGTGGCGAATGCTACCTAGGAAGACGTCCGCCACATCGACGGCCCGCACGGCCGCCAGCATCAGATGAAAGGGACTCCCAAGGGTCTCCCCCATGAGCTGGCTCCCCTGGAGTGCCACCATCTGGGGCACTCGCGTAACCATACCGCGAGGCACTTCAAAGTGCCCCCACCACACTGATATGGTGAAATACCGGGCCTTGCGACGTACCACAGGTACGTCGCGCACAACACGCTGTTCATACAGCGTGAGAGGGTGGAGGGAGGTACGAACCGTCGACTCCCCCAGCGCACCCGGCACGTAAAAGCCGCGGTCCAGCTCCCCCAACTTAGGGGGAGACCCCGGGTAATACTCCCAGGAGAAGTGGGGCTTGTCCCCCACCTCGGGGGGGGATCTCACGGACGTCCAAGTGCCGAAGAACTTGGCACACTCGGCAATTCTCCCGACTACGGAGGAAGGGAAAGTCCGTCGCAGTCCCCTCGGGGACGGCGTAGAGGGTGTCGTACATCCCCCGGATGGTCGTCCATATGGACGATATACGACGTCTGTCGACAGCGGCAGAGCGCTGTTCGACAATCGACCTCCCTAGGGGGGTCCACGGGGAACGCCCATACTTGTCGTCGACGACCGCCGGGGTCGGCCGTGAGGCCGACAGGAAATTGGCGAGGACATCGTCGTCGATGTTTTCCTCGGGGCCCGAAAGGGCGCCAGCGCCCTCGGCCTTACGATCGACTGCCATGCCCGCCGGCGCGTCGGGAGCCGCAGAAGACGCCATCCCGCCTCGAGAGGCAAGGAACCGGAAAGATAAGGACGCCCCGCCCGAAGGTGGGGCACACGAACAACGCGGGACGCGAGGAGAACTCGATCGCACCCGACAGGGTCGTCCTCGCGGTGAAGACAAGTGTACCGACCGGGAGAGTCGAGAGACCCAGTCACCGCTGGCTGTGACCGCCTTATGGGACTGACCCGAGGGTTCGCTGACTCGGTGAACCCATCGGTCCCCCGCCGTGTGGCGCCTCGGAGCGAGCCCCTAGGGGCACACTGACAGGGAGTCACAGGGCAGGGCCTCCCCCTAGCCTAAGGACGGGGTGGCGAGACACCGCCCCCGGTCCCGCGAGACGCGGGCCCTGAGGTGGGGGATATGTGGGGGAAACCCCCTGACAGGGGTGACACGGCCCCCGGCATGAGCCGGGGACGGGTCGTGACCAGTCCCGTAACACCCCCCTAGGGGGGTAATGTGGGACAGCCTCCTTGGGCGGGTGTCCAAGGAGCCCCAGGGCCACACATGAAACGACCCCTCTAGAGGGGCGCGACGCGAGGAAGACACGATCGGGCCCCCCTGCAGCGGTCTGACACACACAAGGGAGACACACGTCCTCCCGAATCCGGGCCCTCTGGAGGGACCCGGAAGCTTGTGGAAGCTTCCGCAATCCGAGCGCAAGCCGGACCGAAATATGATCTCGGCCAGGGAAAACATCTCACCCGAATTCTATCCGGGAAAATTGAAAAATCTTGGGATAAGTCTCGAGGTACTAATTTCCGGTAAATCCTGACATCTGGGAAGTCTGTGGGATTTGCCTGCTTCCGCCCGAGACGGGCGGGGGTCCTCTTCCAGTGGAAGGGCTGTCAGGGATGTTGGGCAGGGGCCACTAGAGGCCCGGGCCTGAGACCGTGGCCCGTTGGGTACCGGTCCCCCCATGGTAGCGCCAGGGAGTCGCGATTGTGCACGTCCTACGTCTTGTTTCTTAGGGTATATGGGTGTGTGCTTTGGGGTCATCGTGGGTGTTCGAATAAATCATCGTTGCGTTTGCCTTACTTCCGTCATTTTGGTGCGCTCAGCGCGCGGTGATCTCGGCGCTCGTGTTGTTTCTCTGGCGTTGCGTTCCGCAACCTGTGCTGGGTTTTCCGACGGGGTTATACTTCGCCGGCTGTGACGGCAGGGTCCACTACAGGATGTATCAGTACAGCCCCCCCCGCCATGCAAATACAAGAATGTCCCCCAAGTCAACCCCAGCCGACTGGGACAGCGTAGGAGAGTCCTCCAGCCGACCGCCCGGCCTTCAGAACCCGTCCAACTGACAGAAAGTCGACAGAAACCGCCGACTTGGTAGAGCCGGGAGATGGGCTGTATTGCTACAGCTGCCCGCCAAAAAATCAATGTCCGCAAAGTCAGCCTCAGTCGACGCGGATAGAATCGGATAAGCCCTCAGCCGACCACCCGACCGCCGAAAGCCACCCAGTCGATGTAAAGGCGACGCAAACCGCTGCCTTTGTAGCGATGCAAGGGCCTGAGTTGTATCACTACAGCCGTAACGGCTACCGTTCAGCCGAAAAGCGAACTGACGCTGTCGTCCAATGTTGATTGGATCGTCCGACGAAGCGAGCTGTAGACATCGATTCGACCGTCCGCCCTCGACTCGATCGGCGAACTTCGACTGGATTGGCGAGCCTCTGCTCGAATCCGACTCGGACTGTATCAGTACAGCCCGCCGATAATTGGATCATCATGCAAGGGCCCGTTTCCAAGGAGGGCTGTACTGATAAAGCCCAGCCCCCGACTTGGCCGCAAACCGCCACATCGACCCGAAGCCGTGCCGGGCCGCCGACACCGCTACTCCGCCGCCGACCGCCGTCCAGCACTGCGGCACAGGACGTAGGGCCCGCATGCCCCTACTCCTCGAGGTGCCCAGAACCCAGCCAACGCCGATGGAGCCCCGAAAAGCGGTGTGCGCCGGGGCCGGCAGTGGCTTTGTCATGCCATTTACCGGCATGTCTGCGCTGGGAAGAAAGTAGAAAGAAACCTCCCCGCGCGCGACGTAGTCGCGCACCATTTGGTACGCAACGTCAACGTGCTTGGTACGCCCGGTGGCTACGAGAGTGCTGCCCAAGGCGAGGCACGCCTGGTTGTCCTCCCCCAAGGGCTCCGCATCCCCGTCGACGCCCATCTCCGACAGAAGTTCGCGCAGCCACAGCGCCTCCGTGGTCGCCATGGAGGCGGCGACGTACTCGGCCTCGGCCAATGACGTCGCCAAGGTCGACTGGCGCTTTCTCGTCCACGATAACGGCCCTCCACAGAGGAAGAGGACAAAGCCCGTCGTCGACCGACGAGCGTCATTATCGCCTGCTCAGTCTGTGTCAACGTACCCTTGGAGTGGCTTGTCGTCCCCGTACACGACTCCCAGGCGCTTGGACACGCGAAAACATCAGAGAACCCCCTTGGCTGCGCGCATGTATTCCTCCACGGGGCATGACATATAGCGGGACAGCACGCCCACGGCAAAGAAGAGTGCCCGCCTCCCCATCGTGGAGAGGAACAGACACGAGCCAACAAGCTCGGCGTACCGGTTGCCCTCGGTCTGCAGGTGCTCCCTCGTCTTGCAAAGCTTGGAACCTGACACCATGGGTGTCTTTTATTCGCGGACCTGTCCATCTGGAAAGCCTCAAGCAGGGAAGTGACATGCCCCGGAATGCCGAAGGTGATCACCTTGGCGGCCCGATCTCGCATGACCAGCATGCCAATGAAGCCCTTTACCCCACCCATGTCGCGCACGTCGAAAGACGCCGACACCGAAGCCTTGACCATCTGGACCCCGTAGAGGCCTTTTCCAGTCACAATGAGATCGTCCACGTAGACTAAGATGTAGACAAGCCCTTGCACAGGGTGGCTCCACGTGTAGAGGCACGGGCCCACCTTGGACCGGACCGCTCTGATGGCATTGACCTCACTGTTAACCTTAATGCCCCACAATCGTCCCGCCTGTTTAGTATGATAGAGAGCCAGGTTGAGACGGTGGACATCATCTGCCTCCCCCGGCTCGGCTCCAACCGGGAGCTTGCTGTACATATCCTTGTCCATCTTCGCGTCGAGGAAGGCCGTCTTCACATCGACGTGGTGCACTTCCCAGTCCTTGGCCGCCGCTACGGCGAACAGCGCGCGTGTCGTGGCCGAGATGGGCACTTGTGCCCACGTCTCATCAAAGGCGCGCCCCGGCATTTGTTTGAAGCCAATCGCCACCAGTTGAGCCTTGTACCGAGTCATGTTACCCTCCAAATCGTGCATGATGTCGTACACGTACCGTGTCTTGACAGCCTTACGCTTGTTGCTGCTCCTGGTCTTGGACCAGGTATTGCTGACCTCCAAAAAATGGCGGTTGCAGAGTGGTTGCAATCATTCAGCAGCGTACGTGGACCAATGGAAAGGCTACGAATCATCTGAGCTCCTCACAGAGTCTCTCCATGCAGCTCTGCGCGCTGGAAACGCACATCAGGATCTCAAGAAATCTGAAGAAATTTGTTGATCTCATGAGAAATCACAGGCCTGGCCCAGAACCCTCTCCATGTTCTCTTCAGGCCCAAGAATGCGGCCCAAAAATCTCGGGAAATCTCATTGTGGGTTGCAATGGCCCTGCGTGACTCCAGAAAGACACGGAGATTGGCTTGAAAGATTACTGGCGGCAACTCTCAGCAGATAGTTCGATAGTGGCTTGTCGAACAGCCAATCCGACCTCATTTCTACGCCCTGTCGTCGGCTCTGCCTCCCTTCTCTTTGCAACCTCTATTTTTTGGAGGTTAGCAATACCAAGCTTCTTGTGTGCGAGTTACTCTTCTTTCTCGGCCGCTTTCCGAAGCGGCCAGTCCGATCGCGCACGCGCCTCCTTTTTTTTAGTCGGTGCCCTGATCAGTTCCCATCTCAATGAAGCTCCGCCCTTTGGTCCTGTTGCAACGTATGCCTTCGGTTTCTCTCCCACCAAGTGATCTTTGGTACCGCCTTGCGCTTCGACCACCGGAGTGCTGCACCTGTCGCCACCACTCTCTGTGGTGGAGCCAGGCAGCACTTCGTGGTCATCATGAGCCGCCGCGTCCTCCCGGTAGTCATCGTCATCGCCGTCTTTTGTGTCAAGTCCGTTCTCTTCGTCCTGCTCATCGTCGCTTTCTGAGACTGCTACGACGCATACTCGTCCCCGCTTGGGGCTTCCACGTCCAGCATGTCTTTTGCGTCGTTCTCTTAGTCGCCATCCGTCTGACCGGTCAGGAAAGCGCTGGAAGCGCGGCCAGGAGCAGAGGTCTTCTCGATGGCTTTGCTTGAGGTCTCCTTCATGAGCACATCTCGGCGCTCATAGAACTTGTTTGAGACATCCTCTAGGATGCGGTAGGCGTTGCCACCAACAGTGTAGCCGACGAAACGGCCGACATCTGTCCTGGGTTCCAGCTTTCGCTGCCGCTGCTTGGGCTTAAGAGCCCATTCCCGGATCCCCCAGACGCGAAATCCCTTCACGTCGGGGCGTCTCCCCGTGATGGCTTAGAGCGTTGTCAAGTGTTGACCCGCCTTGGGAAATCGGTTGCGCACGTGGATGACCGATGATAGAGCCCACAGCTCCTCTTCCGTTTCGGCGCGCAAAACATCCGCTCGAACGCGCTCCAATATGCACCGGTCGGCGCGCTCAGCCTTCTCGCTCTGCTGCGAAGAGTATGGCGCCGTATTCTCGACGTCACACAATTTTCCTCATTCCAGGATTGAAGGTCACGGCTCAAGTACTCCTTGGCGCCATCGCGACCAACCCGCTTCACCTTGAGCCCAGTCAGGGTCTCTAGCTGCTTAAAGCGGGCCTTGAGGACATCCGGAACAATTCCCTTGGACGTGATGGGCGTCGTCGTGATGAACCCAGTGGCGTCTCCCATCAGAGTCAAGAAGTAGACAGAGCCTCTCAGCGACGCCGTCAACGGCCCATCAACGTCCGTGTGAACAAACTCGCACTTGGTTGTGGTCCTTGTCAAGCGATGAGGCGGATAACGCGCCATCATTCCGTCTACACACGGCACGCATACCGTATCAGGCTCGCGCTTGGCGTCAGCTACCGTAGATGGCATCCCATCGATCATCCCAGCCACCGGCGTGAGGTTTTCGAAACCCAAGTGGTCGAACCGGCGGTGCCACAGCTCTGCATTGTCGTCCATGCGCGTGGAGGCGGCTCTTGCCGACGCCGTGACCGGCGTCACCTTGAGCACGCAGTTCTCCGACTCCTTGAATGAGACGACGACAGACGCGTTCCTCAACACTCCGCTCGCGAGCACCGCGTCCCCATCACTGCGGATGGAGCTGCGTCGCCAACGAACACCACTGCACAGCCGCGGAAGTCCACCGCTCGGACCAAGACAAGGTTGTCTGTCACATCCGGCACAAGCATGGCCTCATCGAGGACCATGCGAGCCGTGTTGTTTCCCTTCCGCACGTACATGGATGCGTATCCGTTCCCCTTGATGGGCACCTTGTGGCCGTGAGATAGAGTGACTTCAGTCCCGCTCCCCGTCGTCTTGACGGTGAAACCCGCCTCTGGGGCGGCCATATGGTTGGTCGCACTCGAGTCCAACACCCAGGTCGAGGACCCGCTGGTGCTCCCGGGAGCCTTGAGTTTCCCTTCCGGGCCGGCCGACGCAGCGTAGGCCAATGCAGCTCGCGGAGGTGCACCTCCTCCCCCGCCACCCTCACGACGCCCACCATTCGGCTTCTTGTTGCCCTTGGCGTCTTCGGCCTTCTTGTTGAGACTGTCCCGCTTCATGTGCCCCTTCCTGTCGCAGTACGAGCACAAGACCGCGCGCTTGTCCCGCGGCTTCTTAAAGTACTTTTGGGAAAACGCTTGCGAATTAACCCCCGCCTCCGGGGACGACAGCTCTTGGGTCCCCCGCTGCTCCACCGTGAGCAGATTGGCGCTCATGTCGGTGAGGTTGCGCATCCCGTCCATGTTCTCCAGGACGGTCTTGATCATGTCATACTCGGTCGGAATTCCCGACAAAATCTGCAGGACAAGCGTGTTCTCGTCCATCAGATTGACCAGCATAGAGAGCTCTTGAAGGATGCCCTTGGCGCGCGACGTGTACTTGATCATGTTTTCGTCGCCGCCATTCTTGAGGTTGCTCAGTTCATGCCCGAGCTGCAGCAGGTTTGCGCTGTCCCGCGCGTCAAATATGTCCTTGAGCTCATCCCATGCCTCCTTGGCCATTCTGGCTGCCGTCACCGAATGGAGATGAACGAGCTTGACCGACATCTGGATGGTCGCCAGGGCCGACTCGTTTATGAGGTCCCACGCCTCAGCTACAACGTCGCTACTGGATTCGCTCCGAGACGCGGGGCGGTCCGTCACAATCGCCGCCCAATCCTTCTCCTTGATCCATCTGTGCACGGCAGTACACAGCCCAGACCATGAAGTCGTCGTCCAGCTGCGCGAATTGAGGGCCAGCGTAGCGGCCGTTCTCCGACATGACGATGCCAACTGCGCCAGCAGGCACGACACTGAAGACGTGGGAGGCTATGCCCGCCTACTCGACGCCGCAACACACGGCAACCCAACCAAGGCCGTCCCGCCAACAACGGCACGGAAAAACAACGATGACCACCAGGGACAATGGGCCAATAACCTGAGAAGTCGGTGTTATCGAGTGGGTGCGTCACGTTTCTGTGGTAGAGGTCCTGGGCCGTGTCCAGCCACCTGATGTACCTCAGGCGGCCCCACGACGGGTCGTCCGGAAGCCCGCTCTCGGAGCACACCCACGCGCCACAGATCTCAGAGCGCGAGGGCCGCGGCGCACCTCCCAGAACGGGGCATACGACCCCCCACACAAGTCTCCCCCCGTGCTCACCCCGGCATAGAGTGCCCACGACGAGACCAACAAATCAAGTACACAGAAGCACAAAACATACAGCACGTGCATAGGTAAATACCCAAAATTGAGTCCCAATGCTCAACCGGGTAAGTACCCGACCATTGGAATTTTCTGAGCCATGCTCTACAGTCCGGTAAGGTTGGGGACGAATAGGACGAGCCCCAGGGTGGAGGGCGATCCGGCAGGGTGTCACATCGATCTGGCCCAACCTGCCACTCCATACGGCCGGGTACCGATCCATCATCCGATGTACCGCGGGATGTAAATCCGCCGGGATCAGCTCATAGGCCACCCTGGGAGACGGTGATGGTTCCGGCGGCTCTTGATCGAGCGGGACCCCATCCTGCAGCGGTCCGTTGGTTCTTGGGGCCTGCGCTTCCACTGGGACCGACGGCGCTTCCTTGGGCGGGTGATCTTTCTCCGGTCCAGCCACACAATGCGGGTCCGCCCGCACATCAGCGGGTTGGTAATTTTCCGTGATCTCGCAGGTCGGGCCCGCGTAGGTCTCCGCCAGGCCGGTCGCGCAGATCTTTGGTAGGTTGACCGTCTTGCCCGAAATGTTCGTTCTGTGGAGGATGATTTCCGGGCTGGGCATGGGGATGGCAAAGGCATTATGCAGGAGGAGTCCCTTCTGGGACAGCACCTCGGGTCTTTCCACGAGCGACACAGCCCCGCGGTCCCAAAACCAACGGAGAACGCCTGGTCGGGGCGAGGAGATACTGTAGCGGTTCTCAGCACCACCACTTTGGTTCGTCGTCCAGCGGAAGTGACCTCTTGATCAGCTCGGTCCGTCGAAGGAACTGCCCCGGAAATCGACCCACAGCCCAGCCTTCCCCCAACGGGAGGAGAGGATCACGGCAAAGCCCAGGGGGGAATCGTAGTCCAAAGCACAGTTGGTTTTATCAAACGGCGACGGGGACGGCGTCCCCGCTGTCAATAAACCCCTCCCCAACCCGAACGCCGGCGGCCAAAGTAGCCACCCCAAATGCGCCAAACAGATAAATTCCTCCAAAGCGAAAAGTTCAAACAAGTAGTAGGGGGGTTGGGAAAACCACGAGGGAAAAACCTCGCCCCCGACCAGATCCGATCTCCCTGAGATTCGGACAGGTCATTCCCTTGCTGGCACGGATCGGGATATTTTGGGGCCGCCTCGAGGGTGCGCTGTCCACAGCTGAGGGGCCGCGCCCCTTCCAGCCGTGGGACCCCCGACCGCTACAGATACGGTCACGCCCTGTCGCAGGTAGATGGCCCCTTGTCCCGACGGGTGGGGTTGGCCTTGACGGAGTTGGGCTCCGTTTTCATGCCGTCCCACGCGTTCTCCGCCTTAATCAGGAAACCGTGGTTCCATGCGACGGTCTCACAGTCCGGGTAGATGGCCTTCACGCGCTCCTTCTGGATTTTCATGCCCAGGATGACGGGGACCACGAGAGCCTTTCCCACCAAGAACTGGAAGGGCATCGAGGCACCTTCGATAAAGACGGACAACCCCACGTGGGCCATGACCTTCAGGAGTTGTCCGGACGCATCACACATGTGGGTAGACCACGGGGCCCGCTGAGCCTGATGTTTCCAGCCTGGGGAGAAGACATTCTCCAATACGACACTTGGTCCGGCCCCGGTGTCCAACACGCATGGGGTCTTGTGAAAAGAATGGTCCGACGACAAACGAAGGGCCACCGAGACCACGAAGTTTCGTTCAAGCAACAGGAGCACGGTTCAGTTAAACGCATAAGGACCATCGAGACCGCGCCGTCGAGGGGCTTGTCCCGCTGGTCTGGCAAGCAACTTGGGTACGCTGTTCGAAGCAGGGTCGGCGAATGGACTAGCCCACGAAGCGGTGTCGGATAGCTGTCCGCTTCCCACTACGCGTCAGCCGGGTCGGGCGTGTCCTGCTCGGTCCCCGACTGGTTCCCAGGGTCCCCATCGTGCTTGTACTCTGCGTCCGACTCGTCGATGTCGTCACTGGGGGACTGGGCCTCGGCGATCCGCATCTGTCGGTTGTAGGTGTCGCGTAGAACACCGTGTCACCCCAGCCCACAGAAACAGATAGGGACACCTGCCCAGCTGAGGAAACCCACGCGCACACCCTTGCTCTACTCTCGCCCGGTGACACGGTCACCTATGAGAACACCAGAGGGCGCAAAGAGGGAGAAAGGAGGTGACAACGTAGTTAACCCTTTGTGGGAAAGCCGGGCCGCGGGCGCCCCGCTGTCCCCTTAAGCTAACAGAGCAAGCGGGCCCAATTGGCCCCGAATCCCACACAGTAGCGTCCCCATGAGGAGATCTGGGGATCCATTTCAGTGGACCCCCCTAATGTAAAGAAAGTAGATCAAGAAAGTGACTTACAAATGCAAACGAACCACAATCAATCAAGATCTCAACCAACAAGCACAGCGCCACCTGTCCGAAGAGGGACGTGACACGTCATCCGCGTCGCCCGGCGCCCCATCGACCTCCTGGCCAGCAAAGGGACGTGGACCGGGCCGCTTAATGCGACATAGCTCCCTTCTCAGCGTGAACCGTCCCGGGCCAGCCCAGGCGGTTCCCAAACCGGCTCCTTGTCACGAGCGTTCGGTGTGCCGCGGGTCTCGTCGGGTGGCGTGGGTGCCCGGACTATTCCCGTCCCTGTCTCGTGGCCGACCGGTTCCCCGCGCGTGCGTGGACCTTCGGGGGGGGCAGGGTCGCCGCGTCTTAGTGAGGCTGGTTGTCCGGGGTAAGAGCTAGGAGGAGTGTGCGCGCCCCGGTGAGGGAGAGTCCTTACGTGCGTCCCCCGCCCCAGCTTGTCTTGTCCCACTTGTGCGCACCTTATCCCCGTGGGACCCATCACCAGGGCCACCTTCCCCAGTTCCGACCTCGTCCCCTGGAGGAGGTCCGGCGTTGGCGGGGGCCGCAGGCGCAATTTCAAGGCGTCCCGGACCAAGGCCAAGGACAAGGTCAAGGCGTCGCGGGCCAAGGCCAAGATGTCGTCTTCGCGGTCCGAGGGTGCGCCACCGGTGTCTGTCAACCACTCTGGGGAGCATGGGCGCTCCCCGGGCACGAGCCCGGCTCCTGCCGGTGGGAGTGTCCCGGGAGTGGCCTAACCCACCTCCAAGGCGGGCGACGCGTCCCCGCGCAGGGTCCTGGCACTTCCATTCTGGTGTGGTTGTGTATCAGCATGGCCACACGTCGGCCATCGGACCGTGACAGTTGATGGGGATCATTTAATTGGATCGTCCTCAGGCGGACACGCCCTTCCGCGGGGTGCGGACCCGATACTCACCGAAGTCAGGCGGAGATCCATGCTCACCGGGATTAGCTACAGTGAGCAATGTCTGGTCGATCACGAGACTCATTTGGCGTGATCGATGAGTGGTTGGGATAACCCACTTGTGATTCCCGGGAATACCTCCTTTCGGCCCTCGGAGTGAGGTCCGTACTCTTGTATCTGACTTTTCGTTGTGAGGATCTGAATCTGATGTGCCTTGGGCATCGTACCCTCGCCTCGGGGATCTTCTTGGAGGGTTTTTTCATTGGGTGTTGGGCACGCCCCGCTGGGGGACATGGCCCGCGTTTGGCCCGTGTTTTTGCCCGTCGGCGAGGGTTCCCCGGAGGATTGTGGGGCTGGGACTGGTGGGTATATCTGAGCGGGAGAGCAGGGCGGTCCCGACCTTCTAGAGGGAGGCAAGAAAACGTTGAGCCTCTCAACGCTGGGTCGTGTTCGCGTCTTGTCTTTTCCGACCGCACCAGTCGTGTGTGTTCGTCTTGACGCGTACTGGAGGGGTCTTTGACAAGACTACCGGGCCCACGGTTATGTCGACCGCGACGAGTGGGGTCGGTCGGACTGTGGTACCAAAATTTGGTGGAGCAGCAGGGTATGAGGACCACAATTTGCACCTGCATGTTCGCGACGCGAGGGGGTCGAGTCGACCTTCTTCCCCTTGAGATCTTTGTTCCTTCGATGCAACCCCGCAACGTAGGAATGGTGAGCCTACTCGGACTCCTGATGACAGGAGGGGAGGGGGGAGACCCGTCCGCACCCCTGGGAACGGCTCGTGGGAGGAAAAGCACGGATTGGACGCCGCCCAGCACTCCGCCGGGGGCAGCCGAGCGTAATGCCCCACGGAGCCCGGGTGGCGGAGAGGCGGGTAGAGCTCGACGAAGCTCTTTGTTCCTTCCTCCGGCTTCCCCAGTCGGGACGGGTGGCGTTCACCGTCCGGCGGGGACGACCACGGTCCGTAGTGAAACCGTGGAGCCCCCGTCGGATGCCAACACCCCCGTCGGCATGAGAATGCCAGACGTAGCTGGGTGAACGTGGAGTTCGACCCGATTTGCGCCCGGTGAGTCGGAGCCACGTTCGGGTGCCGAACCCGCGGGTGGGAGCTCTAGTCGCGCTCCGCCAGGGTCGATGGGTGGTTTAGTCGGCGTGGGTCCTGAGTTGCAGGACGCCATCTCTGCGGTAGTACGGTCTGAGATTTCCCGGTCACTTCCGGTGACACCTGGTCCGGCCCGGAGCCCGAGAACCCGTCCCGACCCTCGACGAAGCGGACACACTCCGTTCCGCCGACGACTGCACTACTCGTCGCAGGAGTCGGATGGTGAATATTTCGGCGGAGACTCCTCGCACGGCGCCAGCCCCTGGCGTCCGCAGCAGGACGCGACGCCGCGTTTCTCGTTGCCCCGGCAAACGCTTTTGGATTACGTTCCGAGGGGCGAACTCATATTATCCCTGGCAAGATTACGGTCAACAATCTCCACTATCGGGATTTGTTTGACTGTGAAACGTACGCGTTGGAGAACAAGTCGGTCTCCTATACGCGCGAGCACGCCCACAGTATTGGACCGCTCAAGAAGGATTTCATGCATTCCTTTGGGCACCTCTCAGAGTGGTGAGGTGGCACACCGCAGAAGATCTTCCAATTATCGAGCAGGTTCTGCATAGCTTGCGACGACAACGATTTCTCGGAAGGGGAGGCCTTCTACATGTTACAAGATTTTACCGTGAAGCCACTACGCTCCGAGTTCATGGCGGTCAGGCCGACTCGGCGTGGCGGGAACCCGGGAGAGGTCAGCTCCTACTTGGAATGGGTCAAGTGGATTATCCGTATGCACGCGGATGATGCAACCGTTGCCGGCCACGTGGATCAGTTCGACCAGGCGCGGAAAGAAGAGAAAGAGGACGAGATGTCATACGCGGAACGCCTCGAGGGGTTAAATACCGCATGTGGGTTTCTCCACTCTAACCAGGGGTTGTCACGGATATATCTCAGAGGAACATATCCAGGCATTATATCCATAATCATCCGGAAGATGGGTCTCGACGATACATTTGGATCTGAGTATGCTCTTCTTTCCGAGCGTATAATAATCCTCCAGACAGATTAAGCGGCAGATTATATCATATTCTTTGGCGATTTATTATTATCGAGTATATCCGATCGGAATAGGGTCTCTTATGTTTGGAGACGATTTTCGGCGAGGGCATGGTTACGGCGAAGACGGAATGCTGGCAGAGAGTGGTGATTCTTGGTGTGAGTAATCTGTTTCAATGAAGATGCGGGTAGCGACGGAAACCTCCCAGTCAGAAACCTTCCAGCGGGTGCGCACCTCTCGTGGTGTTGCTCGCTCTTTTCGGTACAGCAAGCAGCAATGCAGTTGATGCGAGAACGGCGGCATGGGTGAGACACTCACAAGAGAATGCATCGTTCGTCTTGCGGTTACTGGTACGTACTGCTTATTTTATGCTTGTTGATGCTGAGTTACGCCCGATATTCGCGAAGTCACAGAGCCTGTTCGCGAAGCGCCGCCAACAGCGACCGCTAGATGACCCAGCGCCGCCTCTGCTCCCTCCCTCGCCGCCTAGCAGACCTTGGGTGGAATCGTGGCGCCGCCGACGGCCGGCGCCTGCTGTCACATGTCCGCGACCTCCGCCACTCTCGGCGCATTATCATTCGACACGGGTGCTGCGACGCTCCCCGCCACTGCCATCCTGTCGCCAGCCGCACCCAAGCCGCCGTGCCGTTCATGAGCTGGGGCGGGGTGCCGCCAACGGCTGTGGACTACTTACCTGCCCATATCGACCCCCCGGCCACAGTCGTAACGTTTACCTCGGGCACGGGCGCGGTGCCGGAAAACGACGGCGTCAGCTTTCACGCCTCCGAGACCTTCTTTTCCAGAGCCGTGGTGGTGTTTTGAGGTTTCGGCAGGGTGACACACACGGCTGTAGCCATAGTTCCCTAGTCCTCCGGCCCCAGTTCAGTCCCCGTCCCGTAGATATTGGGCGAAAGGGGGCCCCGCCGACAGCCACAGGTGACTTTCACACCTCCGCCATCCCATGCGCGTTTTAGGCCTTTGAAAGTGTGTCCGAAGGCTCCGAGACCGAGGTTGGCGTCCGGTAGTCGCGTGGTGGGCAGTCGGCGACGGCGCAAGCGCCGGCTTCTTGTGGAAGTGCGCAAGCAGCGCCAAGGGAATCCGGCTGTTGCTTGCAGCGAGCAGTGGAGAGCACCGGCTGCAGGAAGCCTTGAGAGGGTGAGCAACCGCAGGCACACGGCAGCACCGGCCAAAACGAGGCCGCACAGCGCCGGATGACAGCAGCGCACTTACGTGACTCGGCAATAGCTGTCGTATCGTTAAGATCCATCTACGTAATGTTCAGCCTCAGTAACGCCAGGAGAGAACGATTATCGTATTCTCTTGCATGCTTCGTGGAACCGTTTGTACGGGGGCAGATGGGACTTTAAAGACAATTACAGTTCTCAAGTAGTAGTTCACTGCTCTTCTGCTATCGAAGTGCGGCCCCTGTCGCTGTAGTTAGGTCATCAATTGAAAATATGCCATTATATTCGGATACGATAATAGTATCCGATTATGAATATATTCCGCTTAATAATCCGGATTGGTGAGGCTATAATCTGATCCTGATCTTGAGAGATGAGAATTATCCTTATCCGGAGACGGTGGAACGCAGCGTATCCGTATCCCATGAGGGCCGGAAAACGGTATCCTGACAACCCCTGACTCTAACGGAGCCCTCACGGGAAGCAATGTAAATGGCATTCACCCCGTCGTTCGCGCGACTCCTCGCGAACAAAATACACCGGTAATGACCCTGGCCGAGCTGTCCCGCATCGCCCAAACGCGAGGTGATGAGTACCGCTGGATCCAAGCGGCACATAAAAAGGAACGAGCCGAAGAGGCCGCGACGCGCGCGGAGGAAACTCGCCTCCGTCGCCAGGCCAAGGCGCAGGCAACACCCCGGTACTCAAGCCGTCCGCGTACGACTCCCGCGGAGCCAGGCGAGCAAAGCGTGGCCATGACGACCCCACCCCAAGGTGGCCGGGGTGGAAAGGCGTCAAGCTTCCAGTGCTCGCAGTGTAACCAGCCCGGCCATTGGGCTGAGGAGAGTACCAAGTTGGACCCCCGCCTATGTGCACGACTAACACAGGCACAGAGTACTCGATGGGCCACGGACAAGTTGCGTCCTGGCCGTTCCCAACGATCGTCGAGGCCAACTGGGCCTCCCGTTGTCGCAACGACTGTCAATACCGCGACCTCAAGTGGGAGTGAGTCGCCCCGTGAGGACGGGGAAGCGTGCCCACGGGCAGTCACACCCGTGGAATCCTTCTCGAGGTCGGAGGAAGGAAACGAGTAGCCACTGCGGTGAAACAGGCCCCAATGTCCCCAGCGGGTAACCGAGGGACAGATCACAGGGGAAACGTCAAACTCCTGCGACGTCCCAAGGGGGTCCGCCCTATGACATGCCTGTTCCACAGGGTGTGGATCGCAACAGAGTCGTGGCGATCCTGACGGGCAGCATTTGTCAAGTAGCCGCCCGAGAGTGGATGCAAGAAGGGCATCTCTTGGCGACCCGGGCCATAGTTGACACCGGGTCTGGAGTGACCATAGTTCGAGAGGACCTACTCCTTCCGGAGGTAACGGTTTGTCCACTTGACAAGGCTTCCCCTAACGTGTTTGACGTGAATGGGAATATTTTCCGCATCACATGACTCGTGACCCTGCATGTGCGCCTTGTTACATAAGAGAACACCCACTCGTTGGGTGTCGTACAGTGCATGTCTGTCAGCTTACTTCTGGGGACACCATACGCAGATGCCCATGTCCCGAGCATTTCGGGGCCTCCGACCCTCATCCAATTGAAGGACGGAAGCCGTGTCCCCATCCTCCGCCGGGGAAAACGTGTTGCCCCGGTGGCGACGTGGACTGCGACGCCATGTGACTGCACCTGTAAGGTTAAAGAAAAAGTGTAAGTAGCACAAGAAGTAGTAATCGAACCCAAGTCAAAGGGGTACGTGAAACTGCAAACTTCCTTTCAAGGACATGGCCTGCTCACTCAGAGGCAGGGAGTGTTCGAAAGACATAGACGACATGTCGCCCCGGGCACCATGTCCTGCAAGGCAGGTGAGCCTTGGTGGCTGGAGATTATCAACACAGGGACGAACAAACTACGTCTTCCCAAGGGTATGTCTCTCCATACGATCGCGGCGTACGACGGGAACATCACCGTCGTAACGCCGGAACAGTAAGGAACGTTCCCCCACGATGACCCCCCGCCAGTGCCGGACGGTACGCAAAAACCCGTGGTGAACCGGGAGGATACTCTGCCCACGGCCGTCGAGTATGTGCGGGAGCATCTTCGCGACCGTCTCGAAGACTTAATCAACCGTCACCACGAGTTGTGGGACGGGTCCCTCGGCACTATCAAGGCGACCGAGCACCGGATGAAACGCAAGCCTGGTGCTATGCCCGAGCGACTACAACCATAACGCATGGTTCCGCGAACCCGTCAACTCTTGGGTGAGCAAGTGACCAAGATGCTCAAGCTGGACGTGATTAAACCCAGCACCAGCGAGTGGGCCATACCGGTGGTGCTCGTACCGAAACCGGATGGGTCCACGCGCTGTTGCATCTACTATCGCCAACTCATAGATAGGACGGTGCGGGATACGTATCCGCTCCCAAGGATGGATGATTGTCTGGATTCCTTGGGAGACGCCAAGGTTTTTTCGACGTCGCACTGTACCGCGGGATACTGGCAGATACCAGTCGCCGAGGAGGATAAACACTTGACGTCCTTCACGACGCACGTGGGGACGTACCAGTGTACCCGTCTCCCTTTTGGGCTGTGAAACGCTCCTGCGACTTTCCAGCGCGCGATTGACATGATACTCGCCGCAGTGATGTGCCAGTATGTCCTAGTCTATTGAGACGACATCATCGTATACTCTACGACTGCTGAGGCACACCTCTTTCACTTGGAGAAGGTGTATACCCTGCTGAGTTCCAACGAGGTCACGCTCAAGGCAACGAAGTGCCACCTCTTTAGTAATATGTGGAGTATCTCGGTCATGTCATACGACTGGGACGTATCAGTGTGAACGAGAAGAACCTGAAAGCTATCAGAAAGGCCATAAACCTGAAGACACGAACGCGACTCCGTAGTATCTTGGGTATGTGTAACGTGTACCGACGTTTCACGGTCGAATTTGCAGAAGTCGCGAAGTCTTTGAACAGACTGGTAATCTCCCCGTTGCCCAAGAGAATCTGCCCTCCGACTACGGAGGAGCTGGCAGCGCTCGACCTACTACGCGAACAGCTGTGTATCCCGCTCATCTTGGCACTACCAATGAGGGACAGAAAGTATATCGTCGATGTGGATGCGAGCTATGAACAACTCGGTTGTGCTCTGTTACAGGAACAACCCACGGGTGGGTAACTGCCCGTGGGGTACTTCAATAGGGGGCTAGAGCCTGCTGAGCAGAACTACACCGTGACCGAAATCGAAGGTCTCGGTGTGGTATGGGCAGGCACTTCACTGCCACCATACAGCGAGGTCACCCTGTTCGTAGCTTTGTGTGACCACACGGCGCTGAAGTGGATACTCACCACTACAACGTGTACCAACAACCGCCTGAACCGATGGAGGATACGTCTAGCCGAGTTTGACTATGACGTAGACTGCAAACCTGGTCGACAACATGCGGTCGCGGATGCACTCTCCCGCATGCCCACGGAAGGGTTGGACACTACGCCGATCCCCGAGGACAATCCCGTAGTCGGGGTGACGATGCGGTCCGGAGCCTTTTTGGACCCTCGTTGACAAGAGAACCGGGGACAGGTACCCATCTCAATGGCGGAGTTGGATAAAGAGCAACTGGACGATAGGTTCTGTCAAGCCGCCCGGAAGGATATGAACACGACGAACCACACTCGGTTCTATAAGAACGGTGACGGCATGCTCTGCCGTCACGGCCACGAAGAGGGAACACAACAAGTCGTTGTGGCCCGCTCTCTCGTGGCTAACATCTTCAAGAGGAAACACTCTTCCCCCTTGGGTGGGGATCTGGGAGAGACCAAGATGTATCGGACCCTCCGAGGAAGGTACCACTGGCCTTCGCTCGCAGCCGACGTGTTCGGCTGGGTCGCGGCGTGCGGCACTTGTGCCAAGAACCGGTTGATGGAGGTCCGTAGTTCCTCTTCTATGAGACTGTTTCCGGCTACGGAACCGTCAGAGGCAGTAGCCATCGACCTCCTCGGTCCGCTCCCGCGAGCTCCGTAGAGGTATGAGTGTCTCCTAGGCATGTGTGACAGATTCTCGAAGTTGACTCGGGTAGTAACCCTTTGAGATGTGACGGCACTGGATGTACTTAGTGCCCTCATTGATGTTTGGATAGCCAGTTATGGCATCCCTGATTCGACTCTGTCAGACAGCGGGCCACAGTTTGCGTCCGTACTGTACCAAGGGGTGCTAGAATTGCTTGGCGTAAGAACGAACTATGCCACACCTTCCCGCCCCCAGACCAATGGTCAAGTTGAATGTTTCAATAAGACTTTAGTGCGTCAACTAGGACACTACGTGAGTGAAAATGTAGTGACTTGGACTAGATATGTGACCCTTTTGGTCACCGCTTACAACGCCCAAGTGCATAGTAGCACGGGAGAAGCTCCGTTTCCCTTTGTGTGTCCCCGAAAACTCAGCCCGGTGGCACTCGAGCGCCTGACCCAAGGCACCGGTGAAGAGGAGACTCCCTCGACACCGAAGCAAGCGCGTGAGAACTTCCGCACGCGCTTGGATGACATGATTCCTCTGGTCCAGAAGTCAATGGATAAGGCCCAAGCCCGGTACAAACGGCACTTTGACGAACGCGTCCTGGGCGGACGAGAAGCACTCCGAGTTGGAGACTGGGTCTTCGTGAAGTCACACGAAAACAAGGGGGGGAAACGTATCATCAAGACGAAGGGGCCATACCAGATACTCAAGAAGGGTGGCCGCCATCTCACCATCGAGAGTACCGATGGGATCCGGAAAATCAACGGCAACCCTGCCATACTGGCGCCGGAGCCACGGGGGGGCGATCGGGCATGGAACTGCGCCCTTAAGGCATGGCGGATACGATCTTTCCCGTCCTCAAGTGGGAAGACGATGGAGGCTGTCTTCGACCAGTTTGTCGGACAGGGGTACGATGATCACGGAAGCCTGATGCGCAAGGTCTGTTGGTTCGGGTATGGACCAAGGGAGGACACCTGGGAGTGCATCGAGGACCTTCCAACTGAGAAGGTCCGCCATTACTGTCTACGGCATAAAGTGGCCATGAGACAAGGGCGGGGGGTCCACGACCTCCCAGCGACTCCCCAGTGGGCCTCGGCCGACGGCCAGGGCCCGGACATGAGCGGAACACAAGTCGGTCGAAAGGTATCATGACGGTGTACTACGACTATCAAGATAAGCAACCACACAATCATGTACGACTAGAAGTACGTGCCTAAGGGGACGTCCACACTCTGCCTGGCCCCACGCGAGCCCCTTCACGACTGCATGCCGGGGTGCTGCTCATTGCTGTGGCCATCACTCTGGGAAGCGTCACCCCCAGCGGGACCCGCCCGATTATGAGGACTTTCGGGGCGGTACAGCGGCCCGTTCGGGTATTACGGCACCGGCGGGGTATAACCACCCGAAGGGGGACCGGCATAGTAGCGGACCGCCCAGCCTTCCCATTGTTCTGCGGCTGCGACGCCGGCGCCTGTCCGTAGTTGGAGGCGGGGTGCCACTGCGGAGCGGGAGGAGGCCCGCTTCGTTCACTTGGGTCATGACCCCCGGAGGAAGAAGGTGATGACACCGAGTGAGGTTTGGACCCTTGCCTAGTCCCCGCCGGCAGCTGCGACAGAATCTTCGACAGCTGGAGACGCAGCCCGTTACCCAACGCCGGCCCCGACAAGTCGTTGATGAGCCGTCGGGCTAGGGCCGGCTGCCCAGCCTTGTGGATGTTGACGGCCAGGGAAGAAGCTAGACGGCTGACCCACGCCGAAACTTCGGCGAGGGCGATCACCGTCACGACGGATGAGGCATTCCAGATGTCCGCATGGACCGGGGGAAACATAGTCAGCAACCCCCGAACACACTGCTCCGGCAGACTCTTGCCGCGACAGAACTCCGCCCGCAAGTTCACGGTCGGGAAGGGCTCGGACAAGGCCGGCGGCGCAAGTGGAGCCACCATCATCACGGGCGCAGCCGCCGCCGGGGCCTGCGGCAGCGGCAGAATCGCCGCCGCCGGCGCGTCAAGGTCGACATACGCCGAAGTCCGTGCGTGGGAAGGCCCGGCTCAGGAGGGGCCCGCTTGGCAGCCAGACCCATGGCCGCGGAAGACGCGCTTGGGAGGAAGGGTGCAGCAGTTCTCAGCACCAGGGGCTTTGGAATCAGGCATTTTTTGTTGCATTAGGATATATTCCACATCCCCTGACATGCACTCTGGATTGACTATTTGACAAAGACAACTATCCGAAATCGGATCTTGCTCGGCCGGACAGAG
>Ga0209186_1000810_pt1 | contig 24314 bp, 9 predicted proteins | sample SidtaG_FD_187426 | JGI IMG/M metagenome (GOLD analysis project Ga0209186, IMG submission 187426) | Marine algal microbial communities from Sidmouth, United Kingdom - Sidmouth_Male2 metaG (SPAdes) (version 2) | ecosystem: Host-associated > Algae > Red algae > Unclassified | place: Sidmouth, United...
TTTGCCTGTTCAAAGAGACTGCTTGCAAGGTCGGATTGTTCGTACAAATCCTCGCCCATGCCCGTAAATTGTGCGCCCTGTCCGGGAAAAAGATAAGCCCTCATTTTTGATTTTCGATTTTTGATTTTCGATTGAATTGAATGATTTGATTTTAGCCTAAAATTCGCGTAGCGAATCAATCAAAAATCAAAAATCACTCAATCAAAAATCACAATAATTTCTTGTCAATTAGATTTAAAAATTCATTTCGGGTTTGGATATGTTCAAATGCGCCGGTGAAGGCAGAGGTCGTCGTAATAGAATTTTGTTTTTGCACCCCGCGCATCATCATGCACATGTGTCGCGCTTCGATAACTACGGCAACACCAAGCGGTTGGAGCGTGTCGTGTATGCAGTGAAGTATTTCATCAGTAAGGCGTTCTTGTACCTGCAAACGACGCGCAAATACATCTACGACACGCGGTATTTTGCTCAATCCGACGATATGACCGTTGGGAATATATGCGATATGCGCCTTGCCAAAAAAGGGTAAAATATGATGCTCACACAGGGAATACACCTCAATATCTTTCACAATGACCATCTCGCTATATTCTTCTTTAAACATCGCTCCGCGCAGGATTTCGGCAGGGTCAAGGTGGTAGCCTTGCGTGAGAAATTGCATCGCCTTAGCAGCGCGTTCGGGGGTTTTGACTAAGCCGTCTCTGTCGGTATCTTCACCAAGTTTTTCGAGGATGTGGAGGTATTTTTTCTGTAAATCTTCTGTCGTTGGTTGGTCGTAAGTCTCTGTTTTCTTATACATGATAATGAATGAGTGAATGGTTGTTAATGAGTGAATGAGCGAATTTTGAATGAGTGAATAATAATGCGATAATGATGCAATGCGTTAATGCGACAATGTTTTCTTCATTGACGCATTGTATCATTATCGCATTGTAGCATTAATATTCACTCATTCGCTCATTCAAAATTCACTCATTGTTCCCCGAAATACTCGGCATAAATTTTTTCGGTTTCGTATAGACGAACACTATGTAAGGCACAATTGTTTATGTGCGGTGCAAGTTGTTTCCAGATATGAATGACAAGGGTTTCGGAAGTTGCTTGTACATTATCCGGTAGGAAATTTTCGTCCAGATTCAAGTTGGTGTGGTCGAGTACTTCTGTGACTTCCCGCTTGATGATGTCTCCTAAATCTTTGGCATTCATGACAAAACCCGTCAAAGGGTCAGGTGCGCCCTTGACTGTAACGACTAATTTATAATTGTGTCCGTGAAAATTTTTGTTGGCACATTTTCCGAATACTTCGAAGTTTTTCTCTTCGCTCCATTCATTGACCCACAGGCGGTGTGCGGCATTAAAATTTTCTACTCTTGTGAGATAAACCATTATTAAATTCAAATGTAGCGCGGTACTTCCAGCCCGCGTTACGTTAGTTTAACGCGATATTAGGCGCGAATTGGAAGTATTGCGCCAACCTTAATACGTAAAGAATCGTGCCTAAGTTCAGGCAGCTTAGATACGCCAAATTAAAGTGGCGCAAAGGTACGGAGTTTTGTGGGATTATTTTTAGGAAAAATCCGATTGTGTGAGACCATTAATAAATCCTATGATTATAGCGAATGGTTTTTGATTTTGGGATTATTTTCCCTTACTTATCAGCTTATCCCTCCAATCTTCTCCCTCACATCCGCCAATTCCTTATCAATCTCTTCCAACTGCTTTTTTAGGCTAAATTTCTGCCCCGCATCCGAAGAAATTGCTGCTTGTTGTCGAAACATATTATACTTTTCAATCAATAATTTTTCGGTGTCTCTCAGCCCTTCCAATTCCAATCGACGATTGGTATCATCAGATAAGGGAGAAGGTGTTATCGTGGGAATATCTTCTTTTTCAGGAGCTTCCGAGATGGGCGTATCTCCTTCATTATCAATGGTTTTTTGAGCGCGAATCGCTTTTGCTGCCTTTTTAATGTGATTGGTAATAAAAGTAAACGGCTCATCCATATTGGGATAAGTCGCAACGGGTTTGGCATCCTTCGGAAGCCCCTGCAATTTGCCGAATGGCGCATCAAACCACGCACATTCGCGCAGTACAACCGGCACGACTACGGCATCGTTTGCTTCGTGTCGTTCCATCGCTGTTTTTACCTCCACATCCCAAATATAATCGGACGCCAAAAAGTCCGCACTAATCAATAACAGAATAATATCCGCTTCATTTAGTTCGGTTTTGATAGCTTTATTCCATTCGCTGCCGACAGGAATAGCGCGATCATGCCAAGCGTCGATGACATTGGTACGTTCGAGAAGTTTGAGGTGTTTGGCGAGTTCATCGCGCAAACTTTCATCATTATGCGAATACGAAAAAAAAACGGTAACGGGAGCAGGTTGAGACATAGCTGCGAGTTTAATATGTTTATTTTTTCCCAAAGATAAATCTTTCAATCGACTAATCCACCTTTTCAGTCGCTTCTCTGGCTTTTCGCGCTTTTTTCTGCTCGTTATTGCTTTCATAGATGACGTAATTCTCGTATTTGGCAAGGTTGGTTTCTGCCCAAATATCCTTGCCGATATTGCACAGGTGGACGTATTCGCGGTACATTTTATTGCCGAGTTCGATGCGGCGTTCTACGGAAATATCGCGGTCAGCCACTTTATCTTGTTGGATATTTAGCGCAACTTCAAAATCCTTACACGCATCTGTAATGCGCCCCAAATGATTTTCTCTTAAACCTGTTTCTGCCAGAAAATCAATCTGTTGACGTGCCGAACGTACTACACGTCGTCCGCAAAAGAGCAATTGAGCGTCAGTCATATCACCCATTTTTGCAGTACCAAATTTGCGGTATCTGCCGGAGCGATTGCTGAACTTTGTGGCTACGCGCGTCATCACGCTACGTATGGCGGTTTTGAGTTTTTCGGCGGCTTCGTATTTCTTTTCTGTCGTAATCATTTGCGTACCAAGCAACTCATCGTCCGTCGGCAATTTCACAAATTTCTGACATATATTATGTATGCCTTTTAGCTTCTCTATATCGTAACCATAATTGTCAAATTGCTTTATATCGCGCTGTGCAAAACGTAATTTTTCCATCGTTTGCACATACAAATCGGCATCGGGGAAATTGTATTCGCGGTGTACATCTTGCTTTTTCATCAATATTTTTGTTTTGATTTAAAGCAAAAATATGTCATTTTATTGTGCAAAACAAATTTTTTGTCATTTTTTTGGTGAAATTATTTTGTATTTTCTTTTACTTAAATGAAATTTTCTTTGTGTTTCTTAAATAAAAAAATATATTTTGTGGGATGATTATCCTTGTAATTTAATAAAAAAATGCTAAATTTGGGATGCTTATCCTTTATTTTAATTTTGCAAAAAAGATTAAATTGATTTTCAGTGTTTTATAAATATAAAAAATGAGTTTTGATGAAAAAATACTATTACGTCGTATTGAAACAGATAATAGTTGGTGGTCGTCAGGAAAAATTCCTTACTATAATGAGTTGAAAAAACGGGCTTATTATGCTCGTTTTAATGAATTGGTCAATCAATCAGTGCCGCACCGTGCAGTCGTATTGATGGGACCTCGGCGGGTAGGTAAAACAGTAATGATGTATCAAGCAATTCAAGATTTGATAGACAATGGAATTGCCCCCGAAAAAATATTCTACTTTAGCCTTGATACGCCTATTTTTACGAACATTCCTTTGGAACATTTATTGTTTAAAGCATTGGAAATTAACGATTTACCGCCTGAAAATTGCTTTGTTTTTTTTGATGAAATCCAATATTTGAAGGATTGGGAAATTCACTTAAAATCTTTGGTAGATACATTTCGAAGTACTAAATTTGTAGTGAGTGGCAGCGCGGCGGCTGCCCTGCGAATGAAGAGTCGCGAGAGTGGTGCAGGGCGTTTTACAGATTATTTTTTACCTCCTTTGACATTTGCCGAATACATTGATTTGAATGGATGGGATACGATGTTGGATGAGGTAGAGGTGGATTACATGGGGATGCGCCGCTTTTATGAAACTGACGATATTAAGTCTTTTAATCGTCATTTTATTGATTACATCAATTTTGGAGGATTTCCTGAATTATCTCTGTCTAATCAGAAGGTGGCACATCCTGATCGCGTTATCCAACAGGATATTACAGATAAGGTGATTATGAAAGATTTGCCGGGACTGTTTGGTATCGAAAATACGTTGGCTTTACAACAATTTTTTAATGTGTTGGCATATCGTACAGGCGAGGTAATAAGTTATAAATCCATTAATCAAGAAACAAATACGGATATAAAAACAATTAAAAAGTATATGGAATACCTTGAATCAGCATTTCTTATCAAAATTTTACACCGGGTAGATGTTACTGCTAAACGTTTTAGAAAAATTACACAATTTAAAGTCTATTTAACCAATCCCAGTCTTTATATGGGACTGTTCGGACCTATAAATGAAAACGATGAGCGACTACCACATTTGGTAGAGACAGCGGTTTTTGCCCAATACTTACACCGTGAACATGCTTACTTGCGATACGCACGTTGGAAGGATGGCGAGGTAGATTTAATCCAAATTAGCCGGAATATGCAGCGGGTATGGTGGGCATTGGAGGTTAAATGGTCAAATAGCCCAAAACCGGATAAATTAAAATATTTTATGAGGAAGAATGATTTGAAGAAAGGGATTTTGACTTCAAAAGAAGTATTTGAAGATACGGACGATTTATTAATTGTACCAAATAGTATTTATGCCTATGTAGTTGGTAAAAATGCTTTAGATAGGTTAGAAAAAAACGATTGAAATGTATTTTTTTTAGTGTAAAATGTTTTTTAATATGAAATTATCACAAAAACAAATCTACGATATAACCCAGACACTGGATATGGGAATGCGCTGCTATGTCCACAAAGAAACAGGCGAGATAAAGGAACTTCCGACCCAAGAAATGCTGGATTATGGAGATGCTGAACTATGGGAGGAAGATATTAAAAAAGTGGAAGAGGAGATAGATAAATATGCCAAAATAGAACCTATGAGGTCGGGAGATTCTTATCCTATCATGGAAGATTTTGCCGACCAAGTGCGTGATACAAGATTGCAAAAACGTCTGATTGAGGCACTCAACCGCAGACGCCCCTTTGCCAATTTTAAGAACGTGATAGATAATAGTGATGTACGTGATGATTGGTTCAAATTCAAACAACAACAGTACGAAGCATGGGTACGACACGAACTGCGGCATAATTTTGAATTTGAGATGCAAGACACAGACACAAGTGCGGCTGCAAGCGAAATGGGAATGACAGAGGCAAAGATGAATGAGATTATTATGATGGAAATTGTCGTAGATGCCAAAGATGAGGATGAGATTATCATGGGTTGGTTTCACTACATGGCAGATGAGTTAGAATTTCCATTTGAAGCAGCAATAGAAATCAAAAACAGGCGCGGCGAAAAAACTGTCATTCAGGTAGATGTATTGGATTTGTCGGATAGCAACCAAAATGCGACTTCGGCTGCGGTGATGCTTGATATTAGTGAAAAAGGCAGCGAAAAAGTGATGGATGTCAGCATTTCCAAATTACAAAATGTAAAAGGCAGTGAATCTACACAAAATGCGGTAGCAATTTGGAAGTATTGGGAATCAGGGAAGTATCGGGTTGGATGATGACCTAAAAAAACCGTAAATTAGCCCCGAATAAAGCACATGCGTCCATGAGTAAGAAAAAAAAGCAGCCAAAGCAAAGCCCCAAAAAGCAAGTGACGACAGCGCAAGTACCGTCTTTTGACGGTAAAGTCTCGCTCGTCATACCTTGTTATAATGAAAGTGAACGTGTGCCGCTACTCGTCAATGCGCTCAAAAAATTTGACCAAAAATGGAAGGGCGATTACGAAACTATCGTGGTAGATGACGGTAGCAGCGACGATACTGCACAAAAGATACAAGCTGCAAACCTTCCTCATTGTCAAGTAATTAGCCTCGAAAAAAACGCAGGGAAAGGCGCAGCCCTTCAACGCGGCGTCGCAGCCGCTACGGGTACACACGTCCTCACGCTCGACGCAGACATGGCGACAAGCCCACTCGAATTAGCAAATTGGTTGCGACAATTACCCAACAAAACATTCCCTGATAACGACATCCTAATCGGCTCACGCGAGCATCCCGATTCTACGATAAAAGGCGAACCCACCCGCCGCCTGATGGGTATTATCTTCAATTTTATCATCCAATTATTTACCTCGCTCAACCTGAAAGATACGCAATGCGGCTTCAAACTTTATCCTGCCGCTATTGCCAAAGATTTGTTTCAAAGCCTCCGAGTAGGCGGATGGGCGCACGATGTAGAGTTGCTCTATAAAGCCAATCTGCAAGGTACACCAATACGCCAAATGCCCGTCACATGGGAAGATGTGCAAGGCACGAAAATTTCTCCTGCACGTGACAGTTTCCGCATGTTTTTTCAAGCCCTTTTCATTTCGCTTTCCGTCAAATGGGATTGGTTTATTCGCAAGCCTTTGCAGGATTTGAAAAGTGGATCGGGAGTAGGGAAGGAGTCGTCTATTTTCCGCTTATTATTCGTCGTATTTGCTGCGTTTTTATTCTTATTAATGCCCTTAGTGAGTTCGGATTATGGGATGACGGGCGACGAACATACACAGCGCGTTTATGGTGATAAACTCCTGAAAAACAACGTGACAGACGGTAAAGACGAAAGCTACCTCCAATGGAAAAATCTAAAATATTACGGCGGATTATTCGACTATGCGACCTCGCGCCTCAATCCGCCTTCCGACCCTGCCGCACCATATTATAAAGACAAAAACGGCAAAGAATATCCCGACAGAGAAGAACCCGCTTTTCACGCGCCCAATCGCCGATTTGGGGATATTTATGACTTCCGGCACTTGGTCAATTCATTGGTCGGATTTCTGATGATACTCTTCGCGGGATTATTGGCGAAGCAAGTCACGGGCAGTTGGCGAGTAGCGTTTTTGACCTTGCTGTTTATGGCACTTTCGCCGCGTATTTTCGGACATTCGATGAATAATCCGAAGGATATTCCCTTTGCGGCGGCATTTATTTTTACCCTGTATCAAATTTTTAAATTCGTAAAACAATTACCCAATCCAAGCAAAGCAACGATGCTATGGTTGGCGATAGGCATTGCATTGGCGATAAATGTGCGGGTCGGCGGTATTTTACTGATTGCATATTTCGGTTTTTTCGTGGGCGTAGCGCATCTGTGGAAACCTGAATTACGAGCGAAATTAACCAACATAAAACACCTCGCAAAAATCACGGGAATTGGTTTGTTGGTGAGTATCGTGGGATTTTTCGGCGGTCAATTGTTCTGGCCCTGGGCAAGAAAAGCTCCCTTTTCTAATCCCTTCAAAGCCCTCGATGAAATGCAGGATTTTGATACCGGAATACAACTTTTATTTGAAGGAAAACGCATCTGGTCGGAGGTCGTACCCTGGTATTATATTCCGAAATGGATGGCGATTGGCTCACCGATTTTCTTTAGTGTCGGATTGATACTCGCGTTAATTTTGTTTTTTATTTTACGAAAAAAAGTAAATACACTCACATTCGCATTGATGGTTTTCGCGGGTGTATTTCCTATCGCTTATGCGGTGATTAAAGATTCGTCATTATACGATGGGATGCGGCACTTTTTGTTTGTCTATCCGATATTGGCGGTGCTTGCCGCTTGGGGATTTGATATGCTTATCGAATTGATTCCCAATAAAATAGGAAAATATGCTATTGGTGGTGCATTGGCTGTTTTATTGGCATTGCCCGCTATTTTTATGGTCAAAAATCATCCTTACCAATACGTATATTTCAATGAGATATTTGGCGGCGTAGATAATGCCTTCGGCAAATATGAAACGGATTACTGGATGACTTCGATGAAAGGCTTGAGTGATTGGGTAATTGAAAATATACCCGAAGCCAAACAAGGTTGGGAAGCTGTACAAGCCGGAAAATCTGCCGAACAAATCAAAGCGGAACTACCGGAAGTAACTTTTGCAACAAACTGCGCCGAGCCTGTCGTATATTACCTCACACGGCGTGTTCCAAACCTGAAAGTATATTATGTACGCTACCATGACAGGCAAGACCGCCCGTGGGAATACGGGTTGTGGTATTCGCGACATATTGACCGCAGTTATATCGAAAATGCTTGGCCCCCCAGCGATGTGATTTATGAGGAAAAAATTGGTAGTACGACCATTGGTGCAGTAACAAAACGCCGTAGCGACGATGCCTATAAAGGCTTTTTGGCAAAGAAAGATAAGAACTGGCAGGAAGCCATCGGGTATTTTGAAAAAGCCGTGCAATTGGATGCTAAAAACGAGGGCGCGTGGATTAGTTTGGGAGAATGTTATCGTTCGATAGGTGACAATCAAAAAGCCTTGAATGCCTTTGGTAAAGCACTGGAAATCAACCCTGAACATACGACGGTATTAGGTTTGCAAGGAAGTACCTATGCCGCGATGAATGATTTGCCGAAGGCAAAAGCCTCATTTGAAAAAGCTGTTGGTACGAATTATAAATACAGTTATGCCTACTTTTTCCTCGCACAAATTGAGGCGCAATCCAATCCTGCCAAAGCATTGGAATATATAGAATTGCATGACAAGCATAATGGCAATGTGCCGCAAGCCTACGCCCTCGGAGCGCAACTCGCACAACAGCAAGGCAAACGCGCCGTAGGTTTGTATCTTGAAGCAAAAGGTGCCTATCTGAAACGCGATGGGCAGACGGCTTTGACAAAATTAAATCAAGCACTTCAGGCAGATAAAGATTATGAACCTGCTGTGAAGTTGAAGAAGGTTTTTGATGAATTGCAAAAGAAACAACAACAGAAATAGAAACTCAATCCCAAGTCCCAAGGTTTTCATTTTTGGAATTTGGTGCTTGTTATTTGGGGTTTTTCAAACGGCTGTTTCATTCTAAGATATTTGGTCTAAATTGACCTGCAATCATATAATTTTTGAGTTAAAAACATACCAAATTTTTAAAATTTGGTATATTTCAAGCTACTAATCAACTTGAATCAATTATGCATATTTTTGTCAAAAAAAATAATATATTTTGTTAAGTAAAACTTAATCAATATCTTGCCTCCAGCTTTGGAAATGAACTTGTTAATTATTATTAATTTGTTTGTTTTATATTGAAAATCAATGATTTTTCAATGAGGAAAATTACACATGCGATTTTTTATTACTATTCCAGATTGTTACTATTGAGTAAATTTATATCTTGAAGCCAAAATAAATTCATTTAAAAACCAATAGTTTACGCTCCATCAAAGCAAGATGTATGGTTTTAAACTGAAATACAAAGGAAAGGATTCAAATGGATTAGCAGATTAATTTTTGTCGTTATTTAGAAAAACGGCAACTCCCACTTTTCCACCCTTGCATGTCTAGCATCTGCACTTACTTACTTTTCTTCTCTACTTATCATACATTTCGGCGATATTCTCGCTTTCCACACGCTATTATTTCGATATCCATTAAGCATTAACAGATTGCAAGAGACTTATGCTCACCATAAGTCAAAAGCATATAAATATCAATTATATGTATGTTACTTAGTATGTGTAAGTAGGTACATGTGTTGATTCTTTTTATTGAATTGATTATCAGTTTATTACAGTACTCATCTTGATTTTAATTAGTGGATTGATTATTGATGCAAGTTATTATTTTAATAAATATATAAATTATTGTTAAATACAATAAAAAGTAAATTATTAATTACTGAAAATTTGTATCAAATAATTAGTTGTCAATTAAAAACGGACTTATTGTTATTCCTTTGTCGAATTTGTTTTAATGATATTTGGAGTAGCTGTTGGTAAATTGAAGTAAATATTAAACTTACTACAACTATGAAAATGCCTAAATCCGGCACACACGCTGCTAGTCGTAATGCCCAAGTTAGGGGTACGAATAATACCCACATCAGTAGAAAGACGCCTGCTTTTTCACGTATTATCAAATCTGAAAATCGCTGGATGCGATGCTTCCTTCCTCTATCAATGATGCTAATGAGTGGACTAGCAACTGCTCAAGATGCAAGAATTGAGTGCCCTCCCAGTGCTGATGTTAGTTGTGAGACTGATATAGTGCTTGCGCCGCCGACGCTTTTCATAGAGGACACTATAAGGGTTCTATCTGATGAAAATGAGTTCTATGGAATCGCCGATACAGAGAATTATGAGGATAATCCTACGGTGACACTTCCCGGTCCTAATATCTCAGGAGATGCGTCGCTCTTGGGGGCAGAATTAAGACTTATATTCAGAATAGAGATGAACTCATGTGAAGAGGATATAGATATTAGATTAACTAGCCCTTTGGGTGATGTGAGCGAGTTTATTAGTCCGTTTTCAGGTTGTCATAGCAATCCTCTCAGCCCGCTATATACCTTTACCACTATGCTCGATATAAGTGGGATAGCCCCGAATAATGCCGGAGAATGGTTAATCGAATTGAGAGATAGCGATGACCAAAATCTCGCCTCAGAGAACTTACCCGGATTTTCACCCAATGGTACGGACTTCTCACTTCGATTCGTAGATATTCACTATTTCTCAGAATATTCAGAAGTGACTTCTGACTTTAGTGCCGAACTTACAGTGAATGGTCCGCCTGGTTGTCCGGGTACTACTCACGTATATACTTATCAGGCGAATGCACCGAATGGTGATGTACTTTCTTGCGAACAAATATTCACGATAACTAATGATCTGCCAACGATTACTTGTCCGGCATATACAATAATTGCTAGTGCAGCAGATATTGTTTTGGGGATTGCAGATGTGGAAACGAGTTGTGGATTGGATGCTTCAATAGAGGTATCTAATCCTGTTATAGCTGGTGAGCCAAACGCGCCGGGTACTACCTATACCTATACCTATATAGCAATGGATGAATGTGGACGCCAAGCTACTTGTGAGCAAACATTTAAAATCGAAGATGTAAGATTGGAATGTCCGCCCGATGATTTTATTGAGTGTGAAGCTGACCTGATACCTTCTGCACCGACGTTGTTCACAAAGGATACCACACGCATTGCACTGGACAATGACTTGTTTTATGGGACAATGGATACGGAAAACTATGCGGATAATCCTCTGTTGGTATTTGCCGAACCAGACCTTTCTGACGGAAAACTCCTTTCAGGAGCAGCACTGAGGATTTTTGTGAAGGTAGAAAACAATTCATGCCAGGAAGATATAGATATTAGAGTGACCAGCCCGTCGGGTGTTGTGACCGAATTTATTAGCCCAATTGAGGGCTGTAGCAATAACAATAATGCGCTGTACATCTTTTCAGAGATGCTTGATGTAAGTGGGGTGAATCAAGGTAATATTGGAGATTGGTTGATAGAACTGCGCGATAGTGATGATCAAAACGCTCAATCTGACGGTCAGCCTAGTCCTTCCTCACCTGCGGGTACAGAATTTTCAGTTCGATTTGCCGATATTAATTATTTTCTGGAAATACCTGAAACAGTATCTGATTTTGATACAGAACTTACCGTAAATGGTCAACCTGACTGCCCCGGCACCACCTACACTTATGAGTATGAGGTAGTAACTCCCGGCGGCAATACACTTTCCTGCGAACAAACGCTTACCATAGCCAATGACCCTCCGACAATTACTTGTCCGGCAGGCGGAATGGTAGCTTGTGCCGCTGATATTATTCCGGGCATGGCAGATTTTGAGACGAGTTGCGAATTGGGCGGTTCGATAGACATGTCAGATCCGGTCATAGTAGGTGAAGCAGATTGCCCGGGTACAACATATACTTACATATTCACAGGTACAGATGATTGCGGACGCCAAGCCGCTTGCGAGCGAGTATTTACCATAGCCAATGACCCGCCTGTAATTGTCTGTGGAGAGGATATGGATGTTAGTTGTGTTACTGAAATTTCGGTAGCTATTCCTGCCTTTGAAAATTCTTGCGGCTTGGGGGGCAATGTCGCCTTAGATAGTCCGGTGGTCAATGGTACACCAAATTGTGATGGTACAACTTACACTTATACCTTCACCGGAACAGATGATTGTGGCAGAACGGCTTCCTGCGAACAAGTATTTACCATCGTCAATAATGAACCACCAGGGATTACCTGTCCGGCAGATGCAACAATATTCTGCTCGGCAGATATTATGGTCAATGCTGATGATGTAGTATTTACGACAAGTTGTGATGTAGATGGCGTAGTCAGTGTAAGTGATCCCGTAGTAAACGGCGAGGCAGATTGTCCCGGTACGACCTACACCTACACCTACACGGTAGAAGATGCCTGCGGCAGAACAGCTTCCTGTGAGCAGGTATTTACTATTTCCAATGTAGCACCTATCATTAGTTGTCCTTTGGATGCAGTGGTTGCATGTTCGGCGGATATTTCAGTAGATCCTTCGAATATTGTCTTTGTGACAAGCTGTGACGTAGAAGGTACAGTGAGTATTGATGAACCTGTAATCGTCGGCGAGCCTGACTGTCCGGGAACGACCTATACCTATACTTACACCGTAGAGGATGTTTGTGGTAGAGCATTGTCATGCAGTCAAACATTTACCATAGAAAATGACGCGCCAACAATTACTTGTCCTGCGGATGAAACGGTGGCATGTTCATCGGATATTTCGGTAGATGCCTCAAATGCGATATTTACAACCAGTTGTGATATAGCTGGCGGTGTAATACTTAGCGGTCCGATGATAGACGGCGCACCTGATTGTCCCGGCACGACCTATACCTACACCTACATCGTAGAAGATGCTTGTGGCAGAAATGCTTCTTGCGAACAAGTATTTACGATAGAAAATGACGCGCCGACAATTGCTTGTCCGGCAGATGCTATCGTAGCATGTTCATCGGATATTGTGGTAAATGCTTCTAATGCAGTATTTACGTCAAGTTGTGAATTAGGAACAAATGTAAGCCTTAGCGATCCGGTCATAAACGGCACAGCAGATTGTCCGGGAACGACTTATACCTATACTTACACCATAGAAGATACCTGTGGAAGAACGGCTTCCTGCGAACAAGTATTTACCATAGAAAATGACCCGCCGACAATTACCTGCCCGGCAGATACAGTCGTAGCCTGTGCTTCGGATATTATTCCGGGTACGGCTGATTTTGAGACAAGTTGTGAGTTGGGTTCATCAGTAGAAGTGACTGGTCCTATGATAGATGGCGAGCCTGATTGTCCGGGTACCACTTATACGTACACATACACAGGTACAGACGCTTGTGGACGCCAAGCTATCTGCGAACGCGTATTTACCATAGAAAATGACCCACCTGTAATTACCTGTCTTGAAAATGCAACAGTGAGTTGTGCTATTGAAATTGCAGTAGCTATCCCTGTATTTGAGACTTCCTGCGGCTTGGGAGGCAATGTTGACGTAGAAAGTCCTGTGATAGACGGTATTCCTGATTGCGAAGGTACGACTTACACTTATACGTTCATTGGCACTGATGATTGCGGCAGAACAGCTTCTTGCGAACAAGTATTCACCATAGTCAATGACCCGCCAACGATTACTTGTCCTGCTGATGCGACGGTATTTTGTTCAGCAGATATTATGATAAATGCTGATGATGCGGTATTTACGACAAGTTGTGATGTAGAGGGTGAGGTGAATATCAGTGAACCTGTTATTGTCGGCGAGCCTGATTGTCCGGGTACGACTTATACTTACACTTACACGGTAGAGGATATTTGTGGCAGAACAGCTACTTGTGAGCAGGTATTTACTATTTCCAATGTAGCACCTATCATTAGTTGTCCTTTGGATGCAGTGGTTGCATGTTCGGCGGATATTTCAGTAGATCCTTCGAATATTGTCTTTGTGACAAGCTGTGACGTAGAAGGTACAGTGAGTATTGATGAACCTGTAATCGTCGGCGAGCCTGACTGTCCGGGAACGACCTATACCTATACTTACACCGTAGAGGATGTTTGTGGTAGAGCATTGTCATGCAGTCAAACATTTACCATAGAAAATGACGCGCCAACAATTACTTGTCCTGCGGATGAAACGGTGGCATGTTCATCGGATATTTCGGTAGATGCCTCAAATGCGATATTTACAACCAGTTGTGATATAGCTGGCGGTGTAATACTTAGCGGTCCGATGATAGACGGCGCACCTGATTGTCCCGGCACGACCTATACCTACACCTACATCGTAGAAGATGCTTGTGGCAGAAATGCTTCTTGCGAACAAGTATTTACGATAGAAAATGACGCGCCGACAATTGCTTGTCCGGCAGATGCTATCGTAGCATGTTCATCGGATATTGTGGTAAATGCTTCTAATGCAGTATTTACGTCAAGTTGTGAATTAGGAACAAATGTAAGCCTTAGCGATCCGGTCATAAACGGCACAGCAGATTGTCCGGGAACGACTTATACCTATACTTACACCATAGAAGATACCTGTGGAAGAACGGCTTCCTGCGAACAAGTATTTACCATAGAAAATGACCCGCCGACAATTACCTGCCCGGCAGATACAGTCGTAGCCTGTGCTTCGGATATTATTCCGGGTACGGCTGATTTTGAGACAAGTTGTGAGTTGGGTTCATCAGTAGAAGTGACTGGTCCTATGATAGATGGCGAGCCTGATTGTCCGGGTACCACTTATACGTACACATACACAGGTACAGACGCTTGTGGACGCCAAGCTATCTGCGAACGCGTATTTACCATAGAAAATGACCCACCTGTAATTACCTGTCTTGAAAATGCAACAGTGAGTTGTGCTATTGAAATTGCAGTAGCTATCCCTGTATTTGAGACTTCCTGCGGCTTGGGAGGCAATGTTGACGTAGAAAGTCCTGTGATAGACGGTATTCCTGATTGCGAAGGTACGACTTACACTTATACGTTCATTGGCACTGATGATTGCGGCAGAACAGCTTCTTGCGAACAAGTATTCACCATAGTCAATGACCCGCCAACGATTACTTGTCCTGCTGATGCGACGGTATTTTGTTCAGCAGATATTATGATAAATGCTGATGATGCGGTATTTACGACAAGTTGTGATGTAGAGGGTGAGGTGAATATCAGTGAACCTGTTATTGTCGGCGAGCCTGATTGTCCGGGTACGACTTATACTTACACTTACACGGTAGAGGATATTTGTGGCAGAACAGCTACTTGTGAGCAGGTATTTACCATTTCCAATGTAGCACCAATTATCAGTTGCCCACTAGATGCAGTGGTAGAATGTTCGGCAGATATTGTAGTGGATTCCTCGAATGTTTTCTTTGCAACAAGTTGTGACGTAGAGGGTGAGATGAGCATGAACGGACCTGTAATTGTAGGCGAGCCTGACTGTCCGGGCACGACTTACACCTACACGTACACGGTAGAAGATATTTGTGGCAGAACATTGTCTTGCGACCAAACATTTACCATAGAAAATGCCCCACCAACCATTACTTGCCCTCCTAACGAAAGGGTAGTATGTGCGGAAGATATTATGGTAGATGCCTCAAATGCTGTCTTTACAACAAGTTGTGATGTGGAGGGCGGAGTAATAATCAGCGGTCCGGAGGTTGTCGGTGAACCTGATTGTCCGGGTACGAGATATATTTATACATACATTGTAGAAGATGCCTGCGGCAGAAATGCCTCTTGCGAACAAGTATTTACCGTAAACAACGACCCGCCGACAATTACTTGCCCGGCAGATACACTCGTGGCATGTTCGGCGGATATTTTGGTGGCTGCGGAAAATGCTGTTTTTTCGACAAGTTGTGATGTAGATGGCGGGGTGAGTGTAAGTGATCCTGTAATAAGTGGCGAGGCTGATTGTCCGGGTACAACTTACACTTATACTTATACAGTAGAAGATGCTTGTGGTAGAACGGCTTCCTGCGAACAAGTATTTACCATAGAAAATGACCTGCCAATGATTACTTGTCCGGCAGATACTATGGTGGCATGTGCCGGGGATATTATTCCGGGTGTAGCTGATTTTGAGACAAGTTGTGAACTGGGGGCATCATTAGAAGTGACCGGACCTGCCATTATAGGCGAGCCTGATTGTCCGGGTACAAGATATATTTATACCTACACCGTAGAAGACGATTGCGGTAGAATGACCTCTTGCGAACAAGTATTTACCATAGAAAATGAAGCACCTGAAATTGTTTGTCCTGAAGATCAAACAATCAGTTGCGCTTCAGAAATTTTAGTGGCAATACCAACATTTAGTACCGGCTGTCAGTTAGGCGGCGATGTCTCGGTAGAAGGTCCCGTAATGAATGGCGCACCCAATTGTGAAGGTACGACTTACACTTATACATTTATTGGAATAGATGATTGTGGAAGAGAAGTATCCTGCGAACAAGTATTCACGATAGCCAATGACCCTCCGGCTATTAGTTGTCCGGCGGGTACAACGGTATTCTGTTCGGCAGATATTATGACAGATGCTGCTGATGCGGTATTTACAACAAGTTGTGATGTAGAAGGTGAAGTGAGCATTAGCGAACCTGTTGTTGATGGCGAGCCTGACTGTCCGGGTACGACTTACACCTATACTTATACCATAGAGGATATTTGTGGCAGAACGGGGTCTTGTGAGCAGGTATTTACCATTACTAATTCACCACCTATTATCAGTTGTCCGCTGGATGCAGTGATAGAATGTTCGGCAGATATTGTAGTAGATCCTTCTAGTGTTTTCTTTTCCACAAGTTGTGATGTGGAGGGTATGGTGAACGTCAGTGAGCCTGTTATCGACGGTGAACCTGACTGTCCGGGTACAACCTACACTTATACCTATACTGCGGAGGATATTTGTGGCAGAACATTGTCTTGCGACCAAACATTTACCATAGAAAACGACGCACCGACCATAAGCTGCCCTGCGGATGAAACCGTGGTTTGTTCCGGAGATATTTCAGTGGATGTTGCCAATGTTATATTTAAAACGAGTTGTGATTTAGAAGCAAATGTAAGTGTTGGCGACCCAGTCATAGATGGTGAGCCTGATTGTCCGGGTACGACCTATACGTACACCTACACAGTAGAAGATGCCTGTGGCAGAACAGCATCCTGCGAACAGGTATTTACCATAGAAAACGAGTCACCCACGATTAGCTGTTCTGCTAATATAATAGTAGCATGTTCGGCAGATATTATCCCAGATACTTCGGATGTTATGTTTTTGACAAATTGCGATTTAGGAGCTAATATCAATGTAGAGGGACCTGTGATTGTTGGTGAATCTGATTGTCCGGGTACGACTTATACCTACACTTATACGGTAGAAGACCTTTGTGGCAGAACGGTAGCTTGCGAACGTATATTTACGATTGAGAACAATCCACCGATGATTAGCTGCGGTGCGGATACTATTATATCTTGTGCTTCGGATATTATTGTCGGTACAGCCTTTATTGAGACGAGTTGTGAGTTGGGGGCATCATTAGAAGTGAATGGTCCTTTGATTGTTGGCGAACCTGATTGTTCGGGTACGACTTATACATATACTTTTACAGGTACGGATGAATGTGGACGCGAGGCAACCTGCGAACGCATATTTACCATTCAAAATGAAGCACCCGAAATTATTTGTCCTGCGGATAAAACAGTGAGTTGTGCGTTAGAAATTATCGTAGAAATACCGATTTTTAATACCAGTTGCGAATTAGGTGGTCATGTCGAAGTGGAAGGTCCGGTAGTGGACGGTGCCCCCAATTGTGAGGGTACAACTTACACCTACACATTTATCGGAACAGATGATTGTGGTAGAATGGCTGATTGCAGTCAGGTATTTACTATTGAGAATACATTGACAATTTCCTGCCCATCAGATACCACCGTAATTTGTTCAGCAGATATTGATTTGGATGTTTCTAATGTTTTATTTGAAACAAGCTGTGATTTAGAAGGAGAGGTAAGTGTTAGTGAGCCGGTGGTTGTCGGTGAACCTGATTGTGAAGGCACGACCTATACCTACACCTACACAGTGGAAGATGTATGTGGCAGGATGGCATCTTGCGAACGTATGTTTACGATTGCTAATTCGCCACCAATACTTGACTGTCCGCTTGATACAGTGGTCGCATGTGCGGCAGATATTGTGATAGATATTGCAAGTCTATCATTTGAAACGAGTTGTGGAGTAGGGGCTGAGGTCAGCGTAAGCGAACCGGAAATTGTTGGTGAGCCTGACTGTCCGGGAACGACTTACACCTATACTTATACCGTCGAAGATGCTTGCGGCGGAACATTGTCCTGCGAACAAGTATTTACCATAGAAAATCACGCACCGACCATAAGCTGCCCCGCGGATGAAATAGTGGCTTGTGCCACCGATATTATAGTGAATATTGAGAATGTTTTGTTTACAACAAGTTGTGGCGGCGACGCTACGGTAAGTGTCAGTGATACTGTGGTAGTTGGCGCACCTGATTGTGCGGGTACGACCTATACCTATACCTATACGGTGGAAGATATATGCGGCAGAGCAACATCTTGCGAACAGACATTCACCATAGAAAATGATTTGCCGACAATTAGCTGTCTGGAAGATGTGACGGTTGTTTGTGCAGCCGATATTGTCTTAGATGTTGAGAATGTATCATTTGCAACAAGTTGCGAACTAGGCGGTGCGGTCAGCGTAAGCCAACCGGAAATAGTCGGTGAGCCTGACTGTCCGAATACGACCTACACCTACACCTATACCGTAGAAGATGCTTGTGGCAGAACAGCTTCTTGTGAACGGGTATTTTTGATTGAGAATTCTCCGTTGATAGTTAGTTGTCCCTCAAACGCAACAGTGTCTTGTGAAGCAGATATTATAGTGGATGATTTAAGTGATTCATACACAACAAGTTGTGATGTAGAAGGAACAGTCATTCTTAGCCAGCTGCTATTGGATGGTATTCCAGACTGTGCAGGTACGACCTACACTTATATTTATACCGTAGAAGATGCCTGTGGCAGAATAGCTTCTTGCGAACAAATATTCACCATCGACAATGAGCCGCCTACGATTATTGCTTGTCCGACAGATACCATCATAGTTACTAATGCGACGGATATTGTAATAGATACTGCTAATATTGTTTTCACGACAAGTTGTGATTTGGGAGCTACGGTGAGTGTAAACGAACCTATTCTTGAAGGAGAACCTGACATACCGGGTGCGACTTATACCTATACTTACACCGTAGAAGATGTTTGTGGTAGAACAGCATCCTGCCAACAGGTATTCAAACTGAATGATGAAGCACCTGAAGTCATCGGTTGTGCGGCGGATACGACAGTGACTTGTGCAGCCGATATTATAGTGGATATTGCGGATGTTTCTTTTATCCCAAATTGTAACGATGAGGTCACAATAACGATTGAAGAACCTCTGATAATTGGTGAGCCTGATTGTCCGGGTACGGCATATGTATATGTTTATATAGTAAAAACTGATTGTGGTACGGATACTTGTGAACGAGTATTCACCATAGAAAATGATGCGCCGAAGATTGATTGTCCGGAAGATAAAATAGTGACCTGCACAGCAGATATTATTGCCGGAACACCGGAAGCCTTCACAAGCTGTGGCTTAAATGCAGATATCACTATCTCAGAGCCTGCTCTGGTAAGTGGTATTGCCGATTGTGGAGATGCAATTTATGAAATTGAATACCTAGTAAAAGACAATTGCGGTAGAATAGCAAGTTGTATCCAGAAATTTACCATCATCAATGACGAACCGACAATCACTTGCCCGGAAGGTTGCCCTGTCGTCTGTGTATCAGATATTCAGCTAGGTACACCCGAATTCACAACAAGTTGTGGACTAGAGGCGGAGTTAAGCGTAGTCGGTCCGATGATTGAAGGTGAGCCGGGCATGGACGGTACGCGGTATATTTACACACATATCGTTAAAGATGCTTGTGGTAGAGCATCATCTTGCGAACAGGTATTTACCATCATCAATGAATGTACTGCCATTGATTTTGATTTTGACGATGCAGGTAATGCCTTGCTACCGGGTACAGAAATATCCGACCAATATGACGATTTTTCCGTTGCGACAAACATTTTCGGTAGTTGTCCGCAGCTATTTGATACCGGCAATCCGACCGCCAATGATTTTGATGTAGGAACACCCAACGAGCAATACGGCGGACCCGGCATCGGTACAGGGGGCGGTAGTAATACCGAGTCGCAGGGCAATGCTTTAATCTTCTCACAAAATTGCGGTGTACCAAATGAAACGGATGGGGAATTGATATTCACATTCGACTGTGGCGTGACAATCAAGACCATGGATTTGTTGGATATTCCTTGTGACAATGCTGATATTGAATTATACGATGAAAATAACAATCTCATCGAAATATTATCGCTGCCAAATTCAGGCATCAATGGTTTTTATCAATTTGAGGTCAATGTCAGTGGAGTTTATACTATGATTGTGGATTTGAATTGTGGCGGCGGTATCACAGGACTCACATATTGTAAAGACAATACACCCGGTGCGAACTGTGACGCTGTTCCGGTACTTTGTTATGATTATAATATCGACCATAGCGACTGTGGTGCCGGTTGGCAAACAGGCGCATTGTCCGGTGCAGTAGAACTGGGCAACGAGATGGCTGACATCACTATTGCAGACCCGGATAACGTTCTGGATAATACCCAAGCCGAAAGCACAGGCTTATTGGTACGTAGCGACCCGAATGATATTGATGATGAGGTAATTATAACCTATGATTTGTCAAAATCATCCACAAATGTGGTATTTGATATTATTGATATAGATTTGAAAAATACAATTATCGGACAGCAAGAAGAGGTCTGTGTTTATGCTACACTCGGTAATAATCCGATGCAGATTTTACCAACGATTACTGTGCTGGAAGGTAGCGTAGTCGTTAGCGGAAATTGTGCCGAAGGTGGAGCAAATTCAGCTGATTCCGGTCAGGACGAAAGTATTTTAGTAGAATTTACACAATGTATTGACAAAATAACTATCCTATATGGTACAGGTACAAATTCGCCTACGGACGACCCTGATAATTCAAAAATCGTAATAGGCAGTAACATCTTCAGCGTAGAACAATGTAAAGAAGGTTGTCAATGTCCTGAAGATGATGACAATGACGGTGTTTGCAACGATGAGGATATTTGCCCCGGCGGCGATGATTTCACGGATACTGACGGCGACGGCACACCTGATTTTTGCGACGATGACTGTGCGGATATCGGCGACGCCGATGGCGATTTTGTCTGTGACGATGTGGACCAATGTCCCGGATTCGATGACAATATTGACGAAAACAACAATGGCATACCGGACGCCTGCGATGTCTTTTGTGATGAATTCGTATTGGATTTTAGCAGCCCCGGATACAATTGGTCAGGAAATGCAGCAGAATCTTTCACCGTTGCTAATCAAACCTTCGACATCAGCATCACTGACGAGAATGACATTCTCACAAACAGTGTTGAATTGACATCAGGCTTATCGGTTCGCACCGACCCTAATAATATCAATGACGAAGTAGTCGTCCGTTACCAACTGTCACAAGTATCAAGTACTGTTACTTTTGATATTACGGATATAGATTATAAAGTCAACAGACAGCAAGAAAAAGTCTGTATCTATGGCACACTCGGTGGCGACCCAACGCAGGTTTTACCGACGATTACCTCGTTGGATGGTAGCGTAGCTATCAACGGCAACTGTGCCGAAGGTACTGCAAGTTCATCTGCGTCCGGTCAGGATGAGAGCATTTTGGTAGCATTTACAGACTGTATTGACGAAGTAGTTATTGTGTATGGTTCAGGTTCGCTTTTATCTCCCGGACAAGATCCGGAAGACAGTAAAATTGTCATTGGTCAGGACTTAGGGTTTACTACCGAAGTTTGTACCAATACTTGTCCTACACTTCGCGTAATAGCAGATGTTAGCAAGAATATCAATCTTTATCCGAATCCGGTTTATGGTAATGCTAATGTGACCGTGGAAATTAATACAGAAACGCGCGGCGATGCTCAAATCATCCTTACAGATGCATTCGGTAGGATTGTCAGTAATGAAAATATTCAATTGATGAATAATTTCACGATACACGAAATCAATGCGGACCCGCTATCAGCAGGTATTTATTTCGTACAATTACAAACGAAAGAATGGCGCACCGATGCTATGAAATTGGTCGTCCTCAAGCCTTAAACGACAAACGATTGACTTATTTTTGATAATAAGGGCTATCCGATTGGGTAGCCCTTTTTGTTTATACTTTTTTGTATGAAAATTAGACTTTATTTAGGAATATTTTGTATGCATGGAATTTTGTATTTTTTCGATAATCGAGCCTCATTTTGAGCTGCATACCCTATCCCGATAGCTATCGGGAGAGCGAAAAATAGGAGAAGAGTATCGGAAAAAGACAATGTTAGCTGCATACAAAATATTTCTAAATAAAGTCTATTAATCATTAACCATTAAACCCGCACATAAGGAAATTCCCCAATCTTCTCCAACGAATAATAATTATTCAAACCCGAAATACCTGCCAAATGTAACGTTTCAAGATTAATATAACCATTATCTGCAACAGCTTCATCTGCCACAATCAAATGTTCCACTGAACCAATCACCAATGCAGTACCATTAATAGGTATAGGAATCGTTTCCAAATATTTCATCCCCAATTTAAGCGGACTCTCTTTTACAAACGGCGCAGCAAAACCTTCTAAATATTCCTCCGTAAAACCACATGCCTCAAACTCCGAAACCGAACGATCATACTTCGCAGATGTGCGATGCGCTCCCCCAACCATATTTTGCGGGATTGCATTTATAGTATAAATACCCGTTTCCAAGATATTCTCATATGTATGGCGCGGCACTTCGCCCACAGGTCTTATGATAAAGCCCATCAACGCCGGATTACTCCCCAAATGTACCACCGAACTAAATATCGCTAAGTTGGAAAGAGGGGAGGGGCTCCCATCTCCAATTTTGGAGTGGAGGTGAGGTTGACAGGTTCCAATTAAATTCGCCGGCTTAATACCCGTTACCGAATTAATCATATTCAGTCTTCGTACCCTACCAAGTGCTTCAATATCTGATTTTGTCAAATACATAATTTAAATTTAAATTAAATTTGAGGTTGAATTTTGAAATTATTTTGAGGTTGCGATTGTGGTTGAAGTTGATTTTGTAACGCTTTTTTGAATCTATTGAGATTTTTTACCGTAAAAGCGGTTATTCTACATATTTTTTTGCTGAATACTTGTTTTATACTACAAATAGAACAGGAATAAAAATTTGGTAGAAACGGATTTTACAGAAATATCATTGCGAATTGTTAACAAAAACTTAAAGCCATTCCTATTTAGAAAGAGTCTAAATACATTTCAATAGTGTTTATGGATTGTTAAAAATGCTTTTGAATAGTATTTTTGCATCAAATTGACAACGTTACGACAATGAAAGTGAATTTAAGTAAGCCAAATAATGTAATTTCTCATTATTCATTCATTCAAAATTCACTCATTCACTCATTAAGAAAGTTACGATGACATACGAGCGATTTAATATCAAACATACACTAACATTCGTCTTACTCTTTTGTTCGATGCTCGCAATAGCGGCACCTAATCCGAACAAAGGTGAGTCACTCTTCAAAGCCAATTGTGCTTCCTGCCACAATAAGAATATGAAGGCAGACATGACCGGTCCTGCGCTTGGTGGTGTACAGGAGCGTTGGGAAGGCAAAGAAGAATTGCTCTACGAATGGGTGCGTAACACACAAGCAGCAGCAGCTACAGGCGATGCCTATGCAGTGAAAATGATAGGCTGGGATGCGAGTGTCATGCAGAACTTTCCTGAGTTGGATAATGCAGCTATCGACGATATTTTATTGTACGTTAATAATGTATATACTGCAGGATGTGCAGAACCGCCTTGTGGACCTACGATTACCGATGACCTTCCAAAAGAAGGAGAAGAAGCAGGCTTCAATTGGCTCTACGCTCTCCTCTTTGGTATCCTTGCCTTACTTGCACTCGTATTGGTACGTATCACCTCCAACCTCAACCACATGGCAGAGGTCAAAGCCGGACGCGGTACACAGCGTAAGACTTTATTGGAGACATTGACGAGCAGAAACATTGTCAGTCTTGCCATCTTCGCAGCAGTCGTACTCGGTGGATTCACCACAGTAAATAATGCCATCAACTTAGGTCGTCAGCAAGAATATGCGCCGACACAA
>Ga0209186_1000811_pt1 | contig 24312 bp, 19 predicted proteins | sample SidtaG_FD_187426 | JGI IMG/M metagenome (GOLD analysis project Ga0209186, IMG submission 187426) | Marine algal microbial communities from Sidmouth, United Kingdom - Sidmouth_Male2 metaG (SPAdes) (version 2) | ecosystem: Host-associated > Algae > Red algae > Unclassified | place: Sidmouth...
GCCTTCAAAGACGCCTTCAAAGACGCCTTTCATGACGCCCTTCGAAGCGCCGTACAACCTCCGGTCTAACATAAGAAACAAACGCATGAACCGCAAACAAATCCAGTTAGACTACGGGCACCTGCCGGTCGAACAGCTACCCACTGACGTGAAGCAATTCGTCGTGAACGACGAGGAACTATGTTCCTGGTTCAACGACAACCACTGGCTGCAAGGCCTGTTAGAACTCAAGCGAGCGGAGCAGCCCGCCGCCACTGTCGTTGACCGCATCCAGCACCGGGTCGAGACCAGACTGGCCAACACTCGGCCAGATGAACTGGCCGCACTTGCCGCCGCAACAAACACGGCAAGCGCTACGAGCGGCAAGCGCCGTTGGACCACGATCCTGTTCAGTAATGACGGAGACACTGGTAGCTCAAGCTCGGTCTTCGCCAAGTTCGCCACCCCGGTCACCATCGCCGCCGGCATGGTGGTCGGCCTCTACGCCGTCAACCTGATGTACACCGATCCGGGCCCCGGTCCGATTGTGTCGCCGGACAATCCCGAACTCGGCCTGACCACGATGCCCACCGCCGTCAATAACGGCGAGCTCCTTCTAACCAACCAGCACCAGAACGCGATCCAGCCGGGATTAACCCCAGTGAAATCCTCGCCCTCCGATGGCGGATTGATCCGCGCTGTCAACCAGCCGGATTAAGCGCCCGGCTACCTGCATCAATCTCTTCCGCGCGCCCTGGTGTTTCCTTCTTCTTCGGTGAAGAAGGTAGCTCCGGGGTTCGTTGTTTTTGAACGAAGCGAAGAAGACGAGGATCAGGCAATAGTAGGGGCAAGCATCGGGAAAAAAGTCGACGGCGCAGACGCAAGCCAGACTCGGTGTCGATGACCTCCATGATCGATGTCGTGTTTCTCCTGCTGGTCTTTTTCATGTGCACCTACGAGACCATGGATCGCCTGACTTACATGGAGATTCTTCGGCCCTCGGCGGAAGGTCCCGCGTCCGAGGAAGCTCCGGAGATCATCATGTACCGGATCGAGGTCCTGCCGCGGCTCGTGCCGTTCGCCGAACCGGGTTCGGTCGCGCGCTACGCGATGAACGGCCGGCAGGGGCTAAGCCTCGACCAACTCGAACATGTGCTGAGCCGGATCACCCTGGAGGAGACCATCGTGATCAGCTGTGCCACGCATTCGGTGCATCACGACCTCGTCGCCTTGATGGACCGATGCATGAAGTACAAACTGGGCAAGGTGAGCGTGGTGAGTGGACGTTGATCGAAACGCGTACCTTGATCACAAACCTTCATTTCGGCAGCCTAGAAGGCTGCCGAGACAGTACGGCCAGAGATGGCCGTACTACGACGAAAAGTAGTACCGGCTTCCAGCCGGTATCGTAACGACAGCCTTCTAGGCTGTCGAGGGTTTGAACAGAGCGCTTTAGAAGCGGGTCTCGATGCGACCGAAGATCCCGAAGCCGTCTTCCGGACGGACCGAGGTGGACGCCCGTAGAGTTCTTCGTCGAGAACGTTCCGCAGGGTGATGCGGCCACAAACTGGGGAAGGTCAGCGTGGTGAGTCAGCGGTGAGTGAGACCGCAGGTCGTCGACTTCTAGCCGCCGCTGGCTTTAGTTTGCCGGACGGCCGTAGAAGGTTTGCTCCAAGCCATACTTCCGTAAGAGCGGTGCCACTTCCTCTTCTGCCACTTTATCCATCCCTTCTGGAACTTCGATGTGGATGGTTTCCTCCGGGGTGACTCTCGAGAGGACCATTTCCAATGATTTTGCGTCGATGGGCTTCGTCTTGTTCAGTTGGTAAGATGCCGGATTCGAATCGGGGACGATCAAGATTGTGAACATATGCCATGATGGGTCCTCGGGGTTCGCCGGGGCGTGATCAAGGATCGCCAGTCCGCCGGAGGGCGTGGTGAGATCCTCCACTTGGAACGCACCCGTTTGCCGGTCCATCTTGCCGGTCACCCGGGCACTGCGTTTGGATCCGGTCACGTCGTAGATCATGATTTTGTTGGGCAGTCCCGGCGCGGCACCATTGCTGGCTTCGCCGGATGCCCTGAGGTTCAATTTGACCTTCTCCACGGTGCCCACATACGCCGTCACCCGGGGTGCCGATTGGAGTTGGGCGAGAACCTGCTCGTCCATTTTTCCCATGCTGAACCACACGACGCCGAGACAGCCGCCGAACATCAGCATGCCGAGCAGGCCCACCACGAGCGCGGCGATCAGGCATCCCTTGCCCTTTTTCTTGGGCGGGTGGTTGGTCGCCGAGTGGGCGTGTTCTCCGAATTCGCTCATGCCGTCCCCTGGCCTTGGTTTAGAAGCGGGTCTCGATGCGACCGAAAATGCCGAAGCCGTCTTCGGGGCGGACCGAGGTGGCGCCGGAGCCGCGGCCGTAGAGTTCTTCGTCGAGGACGTTGCGCAGGGTAATCCGACCGAGCCATTTTTCTTGGGTGTAGGTGGCGCCGAGTTCGGTGTAGGTTTGCGCGTCGATCTTGAAGCCGTTGTCGGGGGCGATGAACTGCTCGTCTTGGTAGATCAGGCCGGCATTGAGCGAGACGCTTTCGGTCACGTCGAAGATGCTGCGCAGGGTGACGGTGTGTTCGGGGGCGAAGGCGGCGACGTTGCCGGAGAAGTCCATGCGACCGCGCGCGTCGAACTCGGCGAAGTCCTCGAGTTCGGCGTCGAGGTAGGCGTAGCCGACGGCGAGTTGGATACTGTCGGCGAGGCGGGTTTGCACATTCGCTTCGATGCCGCTGGCCGTCTGCGACCCGTTGGCGGCGAGCACACCAGTGCTGGTCGGGATGGCGATGTTGTCGCGGTCGATCGTGAAGGCCGCGAGCGAACCGCCGAGCGAGCCGTCGGCGGCTTGGTATTTGACGCCGCCTTCGACGGAGACGCTTTCCTCGGGCTCGCCACGCGGTCCTTGCACTTGCGTACTGGGCGTCGCGTAGGCGGTGCCGGCGTTGATGTAGTAGCTGGTTTCTTCGGTCGGGCGGTAGAGGATGCCGGCCGAACCCGAGACTTTCTCGTCGTCGCGTTCGGTGCCGAGTTCGCTGTCTTCGAACTCGAAGATCTGACCGCGAACGCCGCCGAGGACGGAGAGGGTGTCGCTGAGCCGAACTTGGTCGACCGCATAGATGCTGTATTCGTTGAGTTCGGCGTCGCCGGCTTGTCCGGGGATCGGCGGAATGATGCCTTGCGAGGTTTCGCCGGTGAACACATTGATGTCGCTGATCGGGTTGAGCGGCAGGGTGAACTCGTCGGTGAGTCGACGAACTTCAGCGCCGACCAGCACCTGGTGGTTGCCGAGATCGCCGCGGAACGACAGATTGTTGCCGATGATTTGTTGGTGGTCGTCGAGTTCGGGGCGGATGCGCGCGAGCGACATCGGTTGCGCCTCGAGCCCGGCACCGAACTTGGCGAAGCCGGCGAAAATCGAGCCGCTGGACTGCCATTCGAAGTCGGTGAAGTAGGCGCGATTTTGCAGGCTCCAGGTGTCGTTGAGTTCGGACTCAAGGTTGACCGCGATGCGGATGATGTCCTGTTCGGAGAACTCGCCGTCGGACTGGAAGTTGGCTTTGTCGGAGATGCCCGGCACGAGTTGCGGACCGAGCGTCGGGATGCCGCTGTCGGGCGTGTACTCGTTGTGGGTGAAGTCGAAGTGGGCGGTGATATCGCTGCGCTCGGACAAGTTCCAGCCTTGGGCGACGGTCACGTTGTAGGCTTCGCTGTCCATGTCGTCGCGGTAGCCGTCAGCGGCTTTGTAGAGCAGGTTGAGGCGGGTGAGACTCGGGAAGTTGAGGTCGGCGTCCACTTGCACATGGCCGAACGAACCGGCTTCGACGCCGAGGCGCAGATCCTGTTCGCCGTGCGGTTGTTTGCGAACCAAGTTGACGTTGCCGGCCAGCGCGTCGCGTCCGAAGTAGGTGGAGAACGGACCCTTGGCGACTTGCACCTGTTCCATGTTGTGCAGGTGGTAGAAGGAGGTTTCGGGTTCGACGACGCCGTCGATGGCGACGTTCACGGCGGTCAGCGAGTCGAAGCCGCGCAGGGTGAAGAAGTCGAACACACCGTTACCGGTTTGGGCTGAAATCGCTGGATCCCAACGCAGCGCGTCGCGCGCGGTCTCGCCGGGTTCGGCGGGTTGCAGCGACAGGGTGTAGGGCACCTTGTTCGGGTCGGCGAGGGTGCCGGTTCCGGGGTTGAAGGGCTGTTCGTCGGCGGCTTCGATGACGGTCTCGGGAAGGAACTCCGGAGACTGGGCGAAGGCCGGTGCGTACGTCAATGACAGCAGCAAGGCGGGGGAAGAAATGAGGGCGAATAGGGCAGGGATTTTAGGGAGTGAGCTGGTTCCAAACATGCAGAGTGTACTGATTGGAACGGGGTAGAATGACAACGTAATTGTACGTTGGGATTTACTAAACGTGGTGCCACCGCTACGCGGCACTTTTCAAACCTGCGCTGACCGTGGCCTTGCCGTGCGGGCTACAACCACGGCTAGTGTCTTGGTTTTTATATATTGATGGACACGCTTGATTCCAAGTGAACGGGATGACCCGAACCGAGGTCTGCTGTCATCGGTCGTCCTCAACCGCACCGGCTCGGGAGGCCCCTCGCCCTCCAAGGGTTTTATTTTCTCACTACTTATTGGGCGCGAGTTGGAGTTCGAACTCGAGTTTTTCGCGCGCGGCTTTGTCCAGAAAGGGCAGGGCGGCTTCGCTGGATCGCCACGTGTTGTACGCGTCTACTAGACGGTCGGGATCGTTTTTAGCCAGGCGAGCGAATTCGGTTTTGCCATCGGTTACTTGGTCGATTTTTGCGGCGGCCTCGGCGCGCAGGTCGAGGGACTTTCCGGCGGGTACGCGCAGCACCGGACTGAAGATTTGAAAGTCGAGGGTCTTCGGTTCTGCGGTTTTAAGGAATCGAACAAATTCCCATTGGGTGTGCGGCGTGGACGTCTTGGTTTTATTCTCCTCGGGCAGTTCGTCGGTGAGGTCCCAGAGATAGGCGAGTGCGGCAACGGCGGTGCCGTCGCGGCTACAATAGGTGCAGTATCTGGATGAGTTGCGGATGCAATGGGGGCAGCGGCTGGAACGCAGGCGCTGTGTGACAAAGTCCTCCGCCACCTCGGGGCGCGCGTCGCGCAGGGCGTAAAGATAGCGGGTTCGAGCTTTGGCCTGAGTGGAACTGGACGACACTGGGCTTCCCGGTTGGGGCAGGAGCGCTTCGAAGCGCTTGGTGATGGCCGGGTAGGAATCTTTGTCTTGCATCGCGGCCAGTGCGACCGCGGCTTTACTGCGCAGGGATTCCGAAACCTGGTCGTCGTTTAGAATGCTGCGGGCGGCTTCGCGCCCTGCTTCCTCGCCAAGAAAGGCTAAGGCCATGGCGGCTTCGACCCGGTGGTTTGCAGACGGGTGGTGCAGCGCCGCGTTAAACACGCGGATGGCTTCAGGATTGTCGGCGCAGGTGGCGGCGGCGATCATCGCGTAGCCGCAGTTGGCCGGGACCGGACCGTGTTCGAAGACCGGCAGCAGGAAGGCCGGCACTTGGCCGTTGAACTGGTCTTGGGTGGTGTAGATCAGCGGGTCGCGGGCGTTGCTGTAGATTGAGGCTTCGAGCAGGATTTGGTGGGCCTCGGTGGGCCAGTCTTTCATCGGCGTGGCAGCGAGCCGGAAGGCGAACAAGGACTGGGCGAAGTCGTTGAGGATCGCCTCGTGTTCGGGTCCCTGCTTGGCCACCAAGTCGGTGGCAAGGACGCGTAATGCGGTCGCCATGTGGTCGGGTGCGACCTTGTATAGCGCGGTGAACCATGCATCGCCCGAGACTTTTTCGATCGCCACATTGGGGAACGGCGGGCGCAGATTTTCGGCGGGCGGTTCCACCTTTTTCTCCTCGATGTCCAATCCCCGGATGTCCTTCGCGACGATGGCCGCCGGGGCGGGTTTTTTGGTCGTCTCTTTGGGTTCCGGGAACGCCGCCAGTTTGTCCATCCAATCGGCGATGGCGCGCAGCTCGTCGGCTCGGTGGCGGGTGAAGAGTTCGGTGTCGAGCGAACGGGTCTGGGTGCTGCCGTTGTGTTTGTAGCTGATTTTCGGCGGCACCATACCGAACGCGGCCCGTAGACGGACGCGCGGATCCTCGTGTTTGAAATAGCTGGCAAGCCGTTCGAGGTAGTCGGCGTCATCCGTCTTGGTTTTGAAGCTGGTCCACTTGCCGAGTTTGTGGCGGGACGCGCTGAGCAGTTCGAGACCGAGCGGAAGCTGCTCGGGTTCCTGCCCGGCGCGATCGATCATCTGGGTGCCGATGTTACGCACGAATCCAGCTTGTTCCACGGTGAGCCGGTACAAAGCCGCGTTGCGCACCGGTGGGGTTTCGAGCAAATAGGAACCTTCTTCATCAAGCTTTAGTCCGGCCGCCACCGTCCACTTGCGTGCGTGATTGCGAAGGTCCATATCGTCCGAAGCGGTGGCCCGTTCGAGGTAAGCCTCGTGTTCTGGAAGCAGCTCGAGTTTGGGCCGGGCGTTGTGGTAACGAAGCGCATACGAGGGCGTGCCGTGTTGATGGCCGAGCAAGCGGATCCACGTGTACAAACGTCGTGCTTCTGGCCCGGGCGTTTGACGCAGCAAAGCTTCGACCCGGCTGGGTCCGAGCTGGTGGCGCATGGCGAACACCAGCCGGGCAAAGTGGTTGCCCTCGGCGGTGGATAACGCTATTTGCAGACCGGTCAACTGGTTGCTGATTTTGCCGAACTGCACTTCCTCCGCGAGCATCTGATGGAGACGCCGTGAGGTGTTATCTTTGGTGATGGCGCTTAGCAATTCGCGGGCGGCCAAGGCGAGTTCGGGGTCGCCCGACCGGGAGGCTTTGAGCAGGGCGGGGCCAGCGCTCAGTCCGTGGTCGCGCAGTTGCTGCTGCGCCTGCTGGCGTTCGGCCGCCTGGACCGCGCTGAGTTGCCCGAGCAGTTTCTCGGCCTCGTCCGCGTCGATGGGGTCGGGGAGCGGCGGCAATTGCCAGTCGACCTCCCGGTCGGCGGCGGGGAGTTCGGCCGGGGTCATGGCGTACAGCGGATGCGCATTTGCGGGTTCCTGACCGAACGAGGTGCCGCCGAACGCAAGCGCCGCGAGGGCAAGCAGGATGTGCGCAACGTTGGGCGTGTTTTGAACGTAGAGTTTCGGCATGGCGCTGAATTCTGCCACAGCCGCCGCCGATCCGGCAAGACTTGCAGGCGGCTGAATGTTTTGAATCTCGAATTTCAAATTTAACCCCTGGCGGGCAAGGGGCTCCCGAGCCGGTTGTTCGTAATCGGTGATCGGTAAACAGTGATCAGTGGCTCGGGCCCTGGCGGGCGGGGTGATTTCAAATTTTAACACTTGGGGGCGAGGCTCCAGAAACGAAGCCCCGCGCACGCTTGCTAGCGGGCACAAAATACCGCAGGCCACGTCGCATGGGACGCGGCGAAATTTTGGCTTTGCTTTGCGCCGTGGTCTGGGCCTCGGCGGTGATCATGTTCAAGCGGGTGGGGGAACGCGTCCCGGCCTTCCAACTGAACTTGTTCAAGAACGCCTTGGGGACACTTTGTTTTCTGGCGACGATCTTGCTGGTGGTGGCACTGGTCGGTCCGAGCGCTTCCGATGCACCTTCGGGCGGCGGCTTGACGGGTTGGTTGACGGATTACGGACTCGCTCCGGCTTGGGCGCCGATCAGCTGGCGCGATTTCGGGCTGCTCTGCGTGAGCGGCATTATCGGCATCACCATCGCCGACACGATGCTGCTGCATGCATTACAATTGCTCGGCGCGGGGCGGATGGCGGTGGTCGATTGTTTGTACACGCCGAGCATGATTTTGTGCGCGGTGGTGATGCTGGCCGACCGGCCGACGCTGGGTCAGCTGGCGGGGGCGGTCTTGGTGGTACTGGGGGTGTTGGTCGTCGGCTTTCAACCCGGTGATGGACGGACGCGGGCGCAAGTGCGTCGCGGCATCGCGTTCGGCGCGGGGTCGATGTTATTGATGGCCTTTGCCTTGGTGATGGTGAAGCCGATGTTGCAAACGATGCCGCTGCTGCAATTCACCTGGCTTCGGCTCGCCGCCGCCGTGGTGGCGGCGCTGATCTTTCTCGTGGCGACCGGTCGGCTACGCCAGATGGACTGGGTTCGCGGGATGTTCGGTGGGCCGGAGCCGCCCGCACCCCGCATCCCGCCACCCGAACCCCGCATCCCGCCACCCAAACCCCGCAACCCGATGCCCTGGGGCTGGTTGGTACTGGGCAGTTGGCTGGGCGCCTACCTGGGCATGGGCTTGTGGATTGCCGGGTTTAAGTTTGCCGGCGTGGCCACCGTCGCGGTGCTCAACCAGACCAGTGTGTTCTTCATTCTAATTCTCGCGACAATCTTTCTGAAAGAGAAGCTGACCCTGCGCAAAGTGCTAGGGATGTGCCTTGGCGCGTCCGGGGTGCTGCTGGCAACTTTAGTTTGACGGATGCATGAAATGGTCGCCCACGCCGCCGGACCTGCGTTCGGCCTAAGGCTTGACCCGCCGGGGTGGGCGCCCGGTGATTCATTGATCTTGGTCCTTCGCTGTAGGTGAAGCGGAAGGTGAAGGTGGAAGGTGGAAGGGGAAGGTGCAGAATCGCTTGGTCGCTGTTTTGCCTTTCGCCTTTCCCTTGGCCTTCACCTTGGCCTTCACTTTGCTCCTCGTGGCGGCTTGGCCGCCGTCGACAGCCTAGAAGGCTGTCGTTACGATACGGCCAAGATGGCCGTACTACGGCAAAAAAGTAGTACCGGCTTCCAGCCGGTATCGCAACGACGCGCTTCCAGCGGGTCGAGGGCTTGCACAGAAGCTTTAAAGTTCGGCAGCCACCTTCTTACTATCAACCAACCAGCTACGAACTACCAGCTACTTACTGGTCTTCGAGTTCGCCAACCGAGCGGGCGTGATCGCGAACCGACCACACGCCGATAATCGTGAATACCAAGCCCATCATGGGCCAAGAGATCGTGTGCAGCAGCGCCCACAAGCCGAGACTCAAAACCAGTCCGGCCAGGGCGATCGCCATAGCAACGCGTTTATGGGTTCTAGAAAATTTCCGTCTCACAGATTACAAACTACACTAAATGTGCGTTCCGTTAAACATATAAAACCCGCTGGCGATTATAACCGTCAGTGCCGTGTTTCAGGCCTATTTTTTGCCAAGGGGGGCGAGTACGAGGACGAACTCGCCTTTGACGGAATGGGTTTCGTAGTGGACGGCGAGTTCGGCGGGGAGGCCGCTCCGGCCTTCCTCATGGCGCTTGGTGAGTTCGCGACCGACGAACAATTCGCGTTCGGGTTGCAGTTCGGCGAGGTCGGCGAGCAACTTTTTAAAGCGGTGCGTGGACTCGAACATCACCACCGCGCGGCGTTCCTCGCGCAGGGCTTCAACCAGACGCCGCCGACCAGCCGACTTATTCGGCGGAAAGCCGACAAAGACATAGCCGCCGTCGCAGAACCCGCTCAGTGCCACCGCCGAACTCACCGAGCAGGGCCCGGGCACGACGAATACGTTCATTCCGCGTTCGCGCAGGCCGCGCGCCAGCCGCGAACCGGGATCGGAGACCCCCGGCATGCCCGCGTCGGTGATCAATGCGACGCTGCGCCCGGCGGCGATCTGTTCGGCGGCCCAGTCGACCCGCGCGCGTTCGTTGAACTGATGGCAACTGGTCAGCGGCCGAGAGATCTCATGGCGATCGAGCAGGCGTCGCGAGTGCCGCGTGTCCTCGGCCAGGACCGCGTCCGCAGTGGCGATCACGCGCAGCGCGCGCAGGGTAATATCCTGCAAATTGCCGATAGGGGTGCCCACTAAGTAGAGGCCGGGTTCAAGGGGTTCTGCTGGATTTATCGGTTGCACTTGCAAGAACCAACGCGTTTGCTTGACCAATAAACAAGCAAACAAGCCGTCCTAAACAAGCCGGCTTAACAAACCGACCTAAACGCGCACCTCGTCAGGATCATCATGAAACGTACCTTCCTCCTTTTTTCCGCCGCCCTGCTCGCGGCCTCCTTCAGCTTCGGACAGTCCGTGGCGGATATCGTCAAGACGCACGAGACGGCAAAGGCCGCCGCGTTGGAAAGCTACCTCGCCGAGAACCCGGCTGCGGAAGATAAAGACGCCGCGAACGAAGCGCTGCTCGACGCCTACGCCGCCTCCGGACAAACCGAAAAACAAGGCGCGATCTACGACAAGAAATACGCCGCGATGGAAAAAGGTGCCGACGCCAGCATGCGCGAACTCGCGCTCGGATTCGTTCAACCCTACATGAGCTTCCTCACCGAGTCCCGGCAGAAGGAAAAAGCCGGCGAGGTGAAAACGCAACTGCTCAAAGATTTCAAAGACCACGAAGAAGTGGCGATGCTCGAACAATTTCTCGATGGCTTGATGGCCGAGTTCAACGTGCCCCAAGTCGGCGATACGCTTGAGATCGCCGGCGAGTCCCCCGACGGCAGCATGGTCGATCTCGCCGATATGAAGGGCAAAGTGGTGCTGGTCGATTTCTGGGCGACTTGGTGCGGACCCTGCATCGCTGAAATCCCCACGGTCAAAAAAGCTTACGCCGATTTCAACGACAAAGGCTTCGAGGTGCTCGCCATCTCGCTCGACAAGAAAGCCTCCACGCTCACCGACTTCGTCGACAAACGCGAACTGCCCTGGCCGCAAATTTTCGACGGCAAAGGCTGGGACTCCCCGCTGGTCTCGAAGTACGGCATCACCGGCATCCCCGCGACCTTCCTGGTTGGCAAAGACGGCAAAGTCATCGCCACCAATTTGCGCGGTCCGGCGTTGGCCAAAGCGGTTGAAGCCGCGCTGTAACGTTTACGCGACGCAAGCTCCACGCGTCCGAACGGCACAAAATGCGAACGATTGTACTGGGGTTCGCGGTTGCGCTTTGGGCGGTGGCGCTTTGGGCGGTGGCGCTTTGGGCGGTGGCGCCCCCGTTTGTTCAGGCCCAGCAGGTTGCCAAGCCGTCAGCCTCTTTAACGGCGATCGTCACGAACTCCGTCCCGGCTTTGATCGAGGCCGGCGGGCTCGCCTTGGCGGTCGGCGTGATCCGCGGTGAGGACCAGTATAGCGCCGGCTTCGGACGCATGTCGCCGGAAGACGACACGGCCCCGAACGCGGACACCGCCTTCGGCATCGGTTCGATCAGCAAAGGCTTTACCGGGATCCTGCTCGCGGACGCGGTCGCGCGCGGTGACGCAAAACTGGATCAAGCGGTGTCCGAGTTGCTACCGGCCGACTGGGACGTGCCGTCGTTCAAGCCGAAGAACGAGGGCGCGCCGGAACGGCCGATCACCTTGAAGCAACTCGCCTCGCACACCGCCGGACTGGCGCGCTTGCCCGGCAACCTGTTCCCCGCCAAAGACCCAAGCGATCCCTATGCGCACTATAAGATGCCGCAGTTGCGACGCGGGGTCGAAAGCATCGTGTTTCGTTCACCGCCCGGAACGCGCAGCGAGTACAGCAACTTCGGCGCCGGTTTGCTCGGCGTCGCCCTCGCCCGCGCGGCGGACAAACCGTCTTACGAAGACCTACTGCGCGAACGCGTGTTGGTCCCCTTGGCGATGACCAATACCTGGATCGAACCCAGTCCAGAACGGCTGGCCCATTTGGCTCCAGGTTATGACGAAGCGCATCAGGCGCAGAAGCTCTGGACGATGCCGATGTTCGAAGGGGCGGGGGCGATTCGTTCGACCGCGAACGACATGCTCAAGTTGCTGCGCGCCGAACTCGCCTCGGACGGAACACTCGATGCCCCGCTCGAAGCCGCGCTCGCCGGCAGCCGCAAACCAGTGAAGAAGATCCCCAGTGGCCACATCGGTCTGGGCTGGCATCGCGCCCGCGATGGTAGCACGTGGTGGCACAACGGCCAGACCTACGGCTATCATGCCTACGCGGCGTTCAACCGCGAGTTCGATGTGGCGGTGGTGGTTTTGGCGACCGGCCACTTCGCCCAGATCGATGCCTTCGGCGAACACCTGGTGCGGCAACTCGCAGGGTCGGTGCCGGCGGATCAGGCCTTTGTGGTCAAGCGCGGTGAAAAAGATCTGCAACTCGGAGCCGACGTGCTCGACCGTTATGTCGGCGAATATAAAATGCCGCTGGGTCCGACCTTTGTCATCAAACGCGTGGGCGGCCAACTGCATGCCAAGCTCGGCGAACAACCCGCAGTCCCCGTGTATGCCCGTTCGGAGGTGACCTTCGTTTACAAGGTGGTCGACGCCACCTTGATCTTCGATAAAGAAGGCAAGATGCTCACCTTGTTGCAAAATGGCCGGGCGATCCCAGCCAAGCGGATCGAACCGGCCCCGGCCGCCAAGGCGGAGTGATCAGTAATCAGTGATCAGTAAACGGTGATCAGTAATCAGTGGTCAGTAGTCAGTGGTCTCGGGCCCTGCGGGCGGGGGACCTCAAATCTCAAATTTCATGCTTCAGAATCTGGAGGGCGAGGGGCGAGCCGAGAGCGCTGAATCACTAAATCACGTTTAGAATCTCGGTTCGGGGTACTGGCAAAACCTTGCCATAAGGTGGCAGAAGTTTGCCATACTATGGCGGAAGTTTGCCACCTCATGAACGGGCGGCCGAAAGCCCCAACTCCCGGCTACCAACTCTCAACTACCGGCTACCAACTACTGCTAGCATTCAGTAGCCCGCCTCAGGCGACACGCCGCGAACGCAGAAACTTGCGCACAACCAACACCAGAGCGGTGACCCCGAGGATGGGGACGACGACAAATACGACCAAGGCAACGAGCATCAGCATCATGTAGCTTCCTTGGCCCTGCTTCTCGGCCTTGTAGATGGTTTCGGTGTAGACTGGCGTGGCGATATTACGTGCCGTCATTTCTTTGAGCACTTCGCCGGCCAGAGGCGGTAGCTGGTCTGGGTCGCGTTCGGAGAGCTTGAAGATTTCGACCGACTGGTATTCCTCCAGCCAGAGTTCGACCGCTTGGCGTTCGGCGGCAAAATCATGTCCCTCGGGTTTGCGCGGTTCATACCCGAAGGTATCGGCGTAACGCCTCTGATAAAACGTATTACCCTCGTCCAGTTCTATGGCGCGTTGATAGGCGCGCAGGGCATTGGTCAGGTCGCCTTCGGCCGCCAGCACGTCGCCGAGCACGGCGTAGACATCGGCAAAGTGGCGGTCGGCTTTGATCAGGGTGAGCAAATGTTCTTTGTTCACCAGCGGATGCGCGGCGACCTCCTCTGGGCTGGCGCTGTGCGGAATGCCGAGGAAGTTTTCTTGGGGCGGGGTGGAGCTGGTGGAGCTGGTGGCGTTGGTGGCGATGCCTTTATGTTTGGCGCGCCAACCGAGCATACGCTGGTAGTAGTCGCCGAGTCCGAGGTGGCCGCTCGGTTTGATCGCGAGTGCCTTCTTGGTGTGTTCGGCGGCTTTCTCATAGTCACCGGTTTTCTTGTATAGCACGCCGAGATTGGACGCGGTTTTGTAGCGTCCGGGAAAGCGCGATTCGATGTCGAGAAAGGCCTGCTCGGACTCGTTGTATTTTTTCAGTTTGAGTTGCGCGACAGCGCGGTCGTTGAGCGCTTCGACGTCGTCCGGATCGGCTTCGAGTTTCCGGTCGTTGCGTTTAATCTCGTGGTACCAAAAATATTCCGAGTGCTTGGGGTGTTCGCCCATGATCAACTTGGTCACGTCGTCGGTGATCTGTCGTTCCTCGATCGGCGAGTAGGTCGTGTTGACGCAAGCGCTCGCGGGCAGAATCATGGCGGCGGCGAGCACGAGGAGCAGGGGGAGTTTGGTGAAGGTCATGTCGGTCGAAGCCTCTCGTGGGTGAACGAAACGTACATAGATTAAACATTCTCGCAGGGACTTTCGTTCAAAGAATTCCCGTTGGTTTTGCGACTCGGGCCTCCGAGCTGCAGGAAAAGAAATCTAGCCCGAACCAAGCCGCTTTGTCAGACTCGGTGCAATGACCTTTGAACTGCATCGCATCGAGTATCATATCGCGAACCTGCGCACGCGCTTCCCGTTTAAATATGGCATCGCTTCGCTCGAGGTGGTGCCGCATTTGTTTGTTCGGGTCGAACTGACGGCGAGTGGCGAACGCGCGTTCGGCACGGCGGCCGACAGCCTCGCACCAAAGTGGTTCACCAAGGTGGCCGAACGCCCGTTCCAAGAGGAGATCGAGGAGATGATCGAGGTCATCACCCGCGCCGGCGACCGCGCTCTCGAACGCGGCGGGGCCGGTAGTCCTGCTACCGACTTTTACTCGTTCTGGCGCGCGCTGTACGAAGCGGGACGCGCCGAGAACCTGCCGCCGCTGCTCACCAGCTTTGGCAGCAGCATGATCGAACGCGCGGTGCTCGACGCGCTGTGCCGCGCTTGGAACACACCCTTCGCCGAACTCGTTCGGGGTGGCGAGAGCGATCGTCTCGGTATTCCAACAGCCGTCGCGGACCCGTCGCGGCTGCCCGCCCCACGGCGGTCGGTGATCGCCCGGCACACCGTCGGACTCGGCGACCCGCTCACCCCGGCCGACATCGCCGAGCCGGTCGACGACGGCTTGCCGCATTCGCTCGACCAGTGCATCGCCGCTTACGGACTTAGCCATTTCAAACTCAAACTTTGCGGCACCGTCGAACGCGATGTGGACCGCATGAGCACCATTGCCGACTTGCTCGACGGGCGTGATTTCGCGTTCACGCTGGACGGCAACGAACAGTACCGCGAGGTGGCCGCGTTTCGTGAGATGTGGGCGGGCTTGGCCGAGTCCGCCGATTTGTCGCGCCTCTGTTTTGTCGAACAACCGTTTCATCGCGATGTCGCCTTGTCCGACGAGACCGGCCGCGAGTTGCGCGCTTGGGCGGGGCGTCCACCGATGATCATCGACGAGTCCGACGGCGAACTCGAGAGCGCGGCCCAGGCGCTGGCGGCCGGCTACGTCGGGACGAGTCACAAGAATTGCAAGGGCGTGATCAAAGGTCTGATCAATGCCTGCGCGTTCGCGGCGCGTTCGGAGCCGACCGTGATGAGCGGCGAAGATTTGGTGAACGTCGGGCCGGTCGCCTTGTTGCAGGATCTGGCGGTGGCGGCAACGCTCGGGGTCGAGCACGTCGAACGCAACGGCCACCACTATTTCAGAGGCCTCGGCCAGTTTCCGGACGCCTTGCAAGAGCAGGTGATGAGGCATCACGACGACCTCTACGAACGCGGCCGCATCGACGTGCCCACGGTGGCGATCCGCGACGGCCGCGTGTCCGTCGGCAGTTTGATCGACGCGCCCTTCGGCTGCAATTTCGTTCCCGAACTGGCCGGCTTGGTTCCCTTGGCGGACTGGCGTTACGAGATGTTGGTGTAAAGAAACGTCGCTGATGCGCGTGCAGCGATGCTCCTATTTCTGTTTCCCTGAACCGAATGTAGCGCGGGCTTTACCCCGTGTTTGCCTGCGGGCTTTAGCCCGCAGGCTCAGACTTGCAGTCCGTGACCTTGGCACGGAATTTATTGGTCAGACCGTCTGCCGTGATTCGCTCCGGCTGCCGTTGGCCGAACGAACGCATTGAGACCTCCAACGTTCAATCTCCGGATCTACGGATTTTAAAACCGTGCTACATGCCGACTCCGCCAGCAAACCACTGATCTAAGATTGGACCAGATTGTCGGCATTCTCTTTGACGGAGTCATGCTCAAAATGGTGAAATAGACGAGCACCAGCACTCGCAGATTTCCCCAAACCCTCTCAGGTCCACCCATGAAAAATCCGAGCCAGAAAAAGTCTCGCCGTACTGTCCTCAAAACCACCGCGGCGGCGATTGCCATGCCGATGATCATTCCCGCCTCCGCGCTCGGCCGTGACGGCGCAGTGGCGCCCAGCAACCGCATTGTCCTCGGCGGCGTTGGACTCGGCGGTCGCGGGCGCAAAGTTCTCAGTTGTTTTCTCAAACAGCCTGAAGTGCAGTTCGTCACCGTGGCCGATCCGCAGAAGGAGCGCCGCGAAATTGTCCAGCGCTACACCAAAAAGGTGGCCGATCAGGACTGCGAACCCGTTCAGGATATGTACGAGGTGTTCGAACGCGACGACATCGACGCCGTACTGATCGCCACCGGCGACCGCTGGCACGCCATGGCCTCCATGATCGCCGCCAAGCACGGCAAGGACGTGTATTCCGAGAAGCCCTGTTCGATGACCATTCGCGAGGCCCAGGAACTCGACGACACCATGCGCCTCTACGGCCGCGTGTTCCAAGCCGGCACGCAGCGGCGGAGCGTCGAGAACTTTGCGCTCGCCGCCAAGCTGGCGCACACCGGCAAACTGGGCAACATCACCAGCGTCCACGCCGGCATTCTCGAACTCACCGAAGACTTGCCCTGGCTGCCGGAAGAACCCCTGCCGGACAAATCAGTGATCGACTGGGAACGCTGGCTCGGCCCGTCCCCGTGGCGTCCGTACAACAGCAAATACTGCCAAGGCCGCTGGCGGCTCCACCATGGATTGGCCACCGGCTACCGCTTGCTCGAGTGGGGTTCGCACACGGTCGACCTGTGCCAGTGGGGCGCGCAAACCGACGGCACCACGCCGGTCGAGTTCGAAGCGATCAACGACACCACCGTCCACGCGAAATACGCCAACGGCGTGAAACTGATCATGCGGCTCTCCGGCTTCCGCGGCGAAGGCGACTGGCAACCGAACCTCGGCAGCTGCCCAATTCGCTTCGAAGGCGACGAAGGCTGGGTCGAGGCCGGCGACAACGGCAACATGGCGTTCAGCGATCCCAAGCTCATCGAAGGCGAGACCTTCGACGAGAAACACTACGGCACCGACCCGATCCAGCACGTTCGCAATTTCCTCGACTGCGTGAAGTCGCGCGAGCAACCGGTGTGCAACGCCTCGGTCGCCCGCTACGGCCACATCGCCGGACACGCGGCCGCGATCAGTTGGAAACTCGGTCGCAAAATGGGCTTCGATCCACAGACCGAGTCCTTCGTCGGCGACGATGAAGCCAACCGCATGCGCAGCCGCGCCCGTCGCGCTCCCTGGCACATCTAAAGGATCCACCTATCATGAAACATATCCTTCTTCTCATCGTCCTCGCTGGCTTAGCCAGCGTCACGTTCGCTGACCAATCCAGCGCCCTCAAGGTCCTGGCCACGTCCGATGCAACCATAGAACAAAAGGCCAACGCCTGTGACGACCTCGGCCGTGTCGGCACCGCCGATGCGGTGCCGGTCTTGGCCGACTTGCTCGCCGACAAACACTTGCACGACTACGCCCGCGACGCCCTCGAACGCATCCCGGACCCCGCCGCCGGCAAAGCCTTGGTGAACGCCTTATCGGAACTAAAAGGCGCGCAACTCACCGGTGTGATCATCACGCTCGGCGACCGCGCCGCCGCCCCAGCCGTCCCGGCTCTGAGCAAGCTTGCCCAGAAAAAGGATACGGCCCCCCAAGTACGCGCCGCCGCTATAACCTCCCTCGCCCAGATCGGTGACGACCAGTCCATGAACACGGTCCTGTCCGTCCTCGAAAACGGCGACGCGCAAGCCAAGTCCGCCGCGGCCCAAGCCACACTCGCGGCTGCGGCTCGACTGGAACGGGCGGCCCTGCGCTTGAAGCAGAAGGTGGCGGCGGCGGACGTCGCCGAGCATTTAAAAGCGGCCGCCGCTCAGTAATCGCTGGCGAAACAGTTGACCAGGTAACGTGGTATTCAACCCGCGTTCTTGAAGCCGTTGCAAGGCAGGCTTTCATCACATAGACGGGTTTCGAGACTACATGGACCTAGTCATGGAGCAGTTGGAGGGTTTCAAAATTATCATACCAGCAGGGCTCTACTTTAAGGATTGCCGACTCATTTTTGCCCTTAAGCCAAAAGGGGGACGACGATAAGATTGGTTTTTTGCCAGCTTTTGTCGCACCCCGTTGAAGTGCCTTGGTCAGCTCCGGATATTCCCCGGTGTTTCGTTCGTACCTCACTCCACCCGCAGGCTACGCTGTCTCGCCCCCCTTGGGGCTTGGCACCAGCCAGCGGTCCAGAGGCCGCCTTGGAAGGCAGCGCTACCTGCGGCGTAGCCGGTTTAACTTAGCGACACATCCGCAACGAACCCGGACAGCGCTTGGCCAACTCGGCGGATAAATTGGCTTTGGCGTTGGCGGCCTCCATGCTGTCGGCTTCGACCCAGGTTTGCGCGTCGACCGAGTACAGGCGTCCGGGATGACTCGGACCCAGCACGGCGCCGCCGCCGTCGGGTTTGGCGTCGAGTTCGGCTTTCATGTCGGGGGTGAGCGAGATGAAGATGCCGGGGAAGCGTTCGTCGCACTCGCTGCAACTGAAGAACAACACCGCCGGGGAGGGGTTGCCCCATGGGGATTCGAGCGGCGGGTTGGACAAACTCGGCGCGCTGAACGCGCGTTGCTCCACCGGGTCCCAGAACCAGGATTGGTCGTCGACCAAGCCGGGGTTGTCGGCGTCGCCGTTGAACGAACCGACGATGCTCCACCAACTCAGGCCGATCACCGCAGCCAAGACGAGCAGAGCCAAGGCGCGTCGGTCTAAGATGCCGTTTCCGCGTTCCCCCATCCGTTCTCAGTGCGGCTGATTGTCCAGGTTCCAGCGGCGTCGGAAGTCAGGATTGTTGGCGCCGGTGTTGCCGTGGTCCAGGTAGGGGCCGGGAATGAGGTATTCGACGTGCATGTCGCCGAACACAAAGAAGGCGCCGCCGCGGTGGCGCACGGTGGGTTCCTCGCCGGGAATGTCTTCGTCGATGAAATGATCCCAGCGGCCGTTAATCATCGCGTCGGCGTACATGATGAAACTGGCGGGCGCGACCATGCTGGAAAAGCGCGATGGGTTCCACGGATCGCCCATGCCGAGTTGCGGTCGGCTGCCGTCGCGGGTGCCGCCGTTGTTGTGGCCGTAACTGAACGGCCACGATCCCGAACCGCCGGCGCGCAGGCGTACCTCGTCCGCCGCGTAGCCGTGGCTGGCGGGCATGCCGCTGCCGTAGGCCGGGGTCCAGCGCGCGTCCTCGGGGGCCCTCGGACAGTAGAAGGTGCCTTCGGACACGCCGCCGTAACTCCGAACGAGTGCCGGCCAAACCGCGATCACATAGGGTTGGCCGCGGGTTTCGTAGGAGGTCGGTAGATAGCCTTCATCGGTGGCGTAGGACACGGTGCCCATGGCTATTTGGCGCAGGTTCGATTGGCAGCTGGCCTCTTTGGCGTATTCGAGCGCACGCTGGGTGACCGGGGTGAGAATCGCGAGCAGGATGGACAGGACGGCAATCACGACGAGGAGTTCGATCAAGGTGAAGCCGGTCCGGGGTTCTTGCACATGGGTCACAACAGCGGAACAATACTGCTTTTCCCGCCGAAAGACAAGGTCTTGAAAGTGTCGCCACCGGTCACGAACCCGCGTTGTCGCAGGTATTTATGAATTGGACACCGGCGATCAGCCTCCCATAATCAACGACTATGAGCACAGGAACTAAAGACGTACCCAACCTCGCCAGCGAGGCCTCGGGAGACACCAAAGCCGGCAATTATTTTGTCTCCAACTATCCGCCGTTTTCCTTTTGGAAACCGGAGCATAACGACGACCTGCAAGCCGCGCTGGACAGCCCGCCGCAAGACGGCAACCCGCTCGGCTTCTACGTACACGTGCCGTTCTGCCGCAAGCGCTGCCACTTCTGCTACTTCAAAGTCATCGTCGGCGCGCGCGCCCAGGAAATCCGCGAGTACATCGACGCGACCATCAACGAACTCGACATGTACAAGGACCGCGCCTTCATCGGCGGTCGCGAACCCGAGTTCATCTATTTCGGCGGCGGCACCCCCTCCTTCCTGTCCACCTCGATGCTCACCGAACTCACCGAACGCCTGCAAGAGCGACTCTCCTGGAACGGCGCCAAGGAGATCGCGTTCGAGGCCGAACCCGGCACGCTCACCGAAAAGAAAATCCACCACATCGCCTCGCTCGGGGTCACCCGGCTGTCGCTGGGTGTAGAAAATTTCGACTCGCACATCCTCGAAGTCAATGGTCGCGCCCACCGCGCCGAAGAAGTCGAACGCGCCTACAAGACCTGCCGCGACGCCGGCTTCCCGCAGATCAACATCGACCTGATCGCCGGCATGCTCGACGAGACCGAGGACAACTGGAAGCGCAACATCGAAAAGACCCTCGAACTGAATCCCGAGTCAGTCACGATTTACCAGATGGAGATCCCGTTCAACACGACGATCTACAAGAACATGCAGGCGGCCGGCAAACTCACCGCGCCGGTGGCCGACTGGGACACCAAACGTCGCTGGGTCACCGAGGCCTTCGCCGAACTGGAGAAAAACGGCTACCGCGTCGGCAGCGCCTACACCGCCGTTCGCGCCGACAAGGAAGTCGACTTCCTGTATCGCGACCTGCTCTGGCAAGGCGCCGATTTGCTGTCGATCGGTGTGGCCTCGTTCGGTCATATCAACGGCGTGCACTACCAAAACAACCACAAGGTCGAGGACTACACCGCGCTGGTCAACGACGGCAAGCTGCCGATTTATCGTTCGCTCAAGCCGACCGGCGACGAGATGTTGATTCGCGAGTTTATCCTGCAACTGAAACTCGGCCATCTCGACCTCGGCGACTTCGACAAGAAGTTCGGCGTGAACGTGCGCGAACGCTTCGCCGCGCCGCTGCAACAAATTGCCGACTGGGGATTCTTCGAGCAGAACGACGACAAGGCCTTGCGCCTCACGCGTCCGGGCTTGTTGGAAGTCGATCGCCTGCTGCACGAATTCTTCCTGCCCGAACACCGCGACGTTCGTTACGCCTAAGTTTCAAGAAGTGTTCGAACACGGCTTCCTTTCCATCCTCCTGTTTCATGCCCAACGTGATCCAACTGCCCCGTCTGCCCGTTGCCCCCGAGCACGTGCCGGAACCGCAACACTCTCTGCTGGTTCACGACCGTGACATGACCTCGACCCTCGCCGCACACCACGAACACGAGATTCTGCTCGATGTGCTTGAGATGATGCATGGGCCGAGTTCGGTGACGCGGACGGTCCTGTTGATGGCGGGCGACAAGCCGGTTGAGTTTGGCTGGATCACGATTCAGTTGGCCGTGTTCGAACCGAGCTTCCGCGAGCTCATTCGCGAAGGCCGCAAGCCGCTCGGTTGGATCCTCGAACAATCCAACGTGGTGTATCTCTGCGACCCGCACACCTATTTCAAAGTCGAACCCGACGAGAAGTTGCGCAAGCTGCTGAAATGCGCTGACGAGACGTCCGTGCTCTATGGCCGGATCAACCGCATCAGCAACCAAGACGGCGAGCTGATTGCCGACGTGGTGGAAATTCTCCCGGCGGATTAGTGGTCGCCTCGCTGAGGGCAGCGCCTGCTTCCTTGCAGGTGCCGCATTCTTCTAGGGAGCTGTCGGGCTTCGGTTGCACAACTGATCAACCGCGGTGGCGGGCTGGTGCCAAGCCCCAAGGGGGGCGAGATCCCGCAGGGCGGGATAGCCCGCGGGTGGAGTGAGGTACGAACGAAACCCCGGGGATTGGCCGGATTTGACCGAGGCGCCCCAAGGGGGTGCGACAAAAGCTCGGGCAGAAAACCAATCCTATTGTCGTCCCCCATTGGGGAACCTCATCACCCCACCACAACCCGGGGCTGCGCTCATCCCGCCAAGGCGAGATTCGCTTGCCCCGGGCTACATTGTCTCGCCCGCTTTGGGGCTCCCCCTCTCCCTGGGAGGCCGGACTGCATCCTTGGAAGAAGGCGATGCGGCACCTCGTGCGGAACCCTGCGGTTGCATTGATTTCGGCCAACCGCTAGCAGATGCCCGTGAAGCCAACTCGCGAGACCAGACCGGAGACCGCACCGAAGCTAAATCGGTGGGGCTTGCTGTTCGTGATGGCTTGCTATCTCGCGCTGCTCTCGTTCGCGACGCAGCGGATCCACAGCTACGTGGTGGCGCAGGATCCCCACCTCCATTATTTTTCCCAAGCCCGAACGATCATCGAGTCGGACTGGGATCCAGCGACGATTAAAAACATGTCCAAGGCGATCGCTCCGGGCTATCCGCTGCTGCTGGCCGGGCTGATGAAAGTCTGGGGAAGCTATGCGACTTGGGTGAATTTGATGTTTGGCTTGTTCTGGGTTCTCGGACTCGGCCTGTTGCTCGCGCGGGCGACGCGGTCCGCGCTCGCTGTCGCGCTCGGACTGGGTTCGTGGTTTCTCGTCCTGCTGCTGCAATATCCGCTGAATCCGCACTTCTTTTTATACCCGTTCCGCGATGGGCCGGCGCAGACCTTCATGCTTTGGGCCTTGCTTGCCGTGGTGCTACCGAAGCGGCCTCGCCCCTTGTTGGCCGGCCTGATTCTTCTCGTGGGAATGAGTATTCGCGAGGTGGCGGTGTTGGGCTTTCCCGTGGTCGCGCTCGCGTTGCTGCTCGCACCGGGGGGTCACAAAGACGACGCCGATCCGCCGCGTTTGTCGGGTCGCTGGTTGGGCCTCCTGTGGCTGTTTCTCCCGCTTCTGCTCGCGGGTGGAGTGGCTATCGCGCTGTCGTTCAGCGGCAATTGGCAAGTGCAGCGGATGCTCGACTCGGCTCGTGAATTCCGCCTCGATGCCGCTCCCGATTTGTTCGCGGGACTGTTCCGCGGTCCGCTCTGGCTCGGCGTGTTGCTCGCGGGTTTTGGCGGGCTCGGACTCGTTCGCGCGCCGCGCCTGGTGCTCTGGCTCGTCGTTCCCGCGGTCCTAGTCTGGGGCCTCTACAGCTTTCACGCGTTTCACTTTCGCTACGTCATGACGATGCTGCTTTGGCTTGCCCCGCTCCCGGGGCTCGGCCTGTGGACCTGTCTGCGTGCCGTGCCCGAACCCGCCGCGCGCCGTACGGCTTTCGCGCTCGCCGTCCTCCTATTTGCCGGCGCGCTGCTCGCCTCAAGCCGACTCGCGCCGTGGGGACCGCGGGTGTCTTTCGCCGAACTGGAAGACTTCCGCGAGGCCGTGAAATTTAATACCAAAGCGGGAGACGTTGTCATTGCCGAACGCGGTTGCCTGCTTGGCAAAGCCGCGCTTGGCAGCTTCACCCATGCTTCGTGGAACACGCTCGACAGCATTCGCCACCGCGAACGCCTCGGCAAACGGGTGTTCCTACTTGAACCGCTGACGCCGGAAGCGGTCGACCATCAAATGCGCGCCAAGGTCGCCGGCGTTCGGCTGATCGAACTGGCGCGCGCGACCCATGACCTTCGCCCCCTTGAGTTGACCACCCCTGCGACGGTCAGGGCTGGAACCGGCCCCAAAACCACTCTCGAACTTGGCCCCGCCCATTACCGTCTGCTTGAAGTGCACGACCGCACACAGAAGCATCGCCGCGATGTGCTGCAACTTACGCCGGGCTGGGATCACTGGGTGCTGCTCGATTTTCGTCATCAGCCTTTGCGGCAACAGCCTGGCTTCGGCCACACGCTCAAACTCGACTCCGCCGAGCAGCCCCTGCGAACCTGGTCGGCCGGTTCCCGAGACGGTCTTCAGTTCCTGCGGATCGACAGCGCGATCGCAAAAGCGTCCGCCATGTCCTTAATCGATGAGGCGTCGGCCCCCGGTCCCGACCCCTTCGTGGCCGCCGTCGTGCCGGACGGAACGCCGTTTTATTTCGACGCGACCGACATGCGTTCGCTGTCGTTTCTGCGCTGGTTCGAAGGCGATGGCTGGCAACGCGGCACCGTCAACGACAGCTACGGCGTCTGTCTGTTCGGCGAGGCCGAGGTGGTGGTGCCGATGCCGCTGGTGCCGCTTGATCCGGCGGGGTCGGATCAGGCCACCGTGCTGGAAGCGTCTTTGCTGGCGGCGCATGTCCACTTCGAGTTCCACACCCTTTCGGCGGCCACCGGTTGTCCTTTGGAGGTGTTGTTCGAAGGCCAGGTGATCGGCTCCTTACCGTTTGTCGGCACGCGCAAACGGCATGTTCTAAAGGTGCGTGTCCCCGAACCCAGCACCTCCGAAATCCGTCTCACGCTTCGTCCCACGGATCCGGCGGCGTTCCCCTTTTCTGGGTTGCGTTCGGTGTACTTGAGTTTCGAGATGAAGAAAGAGGAGTAGAAGGCCGTGGCCGAGATCCGCTCATCGGCCGTGGCCGATACGCAACTCGTTCAACTTGGCCCACTCCCGGATGAGGATCCATTCTTTTGGGTCCACCCTCCGGTTGCGTTTTCCCCGCACTTGGACGATCAAATCAACCTTCACCTGAATGGTCAGGAACCGTGCTCCATCTCGGCGGAACGACCAAAAGCTGGATTCGCCACGAAGGGCGTGTTCGACATATCCGGC
>Ga0209186_1000813_pt1 | contig 24283 bp, 15 predicted proteins | sample SidtaG_FD_187426 | JGI IMG/M metagenome (GOLD analysis project Ga0209186, IMG submission 187426) | Marine algal microbial communities from Sidmouth, United Kingdom - Sidmouth_Male2 metaG (SPAdes) (version 2) | ecosystem: Host-associated > Algae > Red algae > Unclassified | place: Sidmouth...
ACCCCAGACATTCCAAGCAGGATAACAATCAACCACTTATAGAGTTGGTAATACGTGCCGTGAATGAAGTGCATGTAAAAGATGAAGAGGAAAAATCCTCCAGCCATCAGGACAGAAAAAATGCCGAGCCAAAAGCTTAGCTTCAGCGGCAAGCTACTATTACTCACCAAACCGTTCATGGCGAGCTTCACCATTTTCCCGAGGGTATAATTACTCGTGCCATGTTGGCGCCCCGGCTCATCGTAGTCAACAATCTCATGGTCGAAACCGAGCCAAGCGACAACGCCTCGAATATAGAGTGATTGTTCGCGAAAGTCTTTTACGTAGCCTTGAACCACACGATCGATGAGGCGAAAGTCTCCGACGTCACGGGGCATTTCGACCTCAGCTACCTTGTTGAGCAGTTTGTAGTAAGCTTCCGAACTCACGCGCTTAAAAGCAGAGGTAGCTTGTGTCCGCCGACGCGCATAGACGACTTTGGCTCCAGCCTGCCAGGCTTGAACCATTTCGGGAACGGTTTCGGGAGGATGCTGCAGATCCGAATCCATGGTAATAATTGCGTTTCCGGTCGCATGATGAATCCCAGCTGTAATCGCCGCTTGGTGACCAAAATTGCGGGTAAAGCTAATAAAACGAACATGGGAGTCTCGTTCCGAGAGTTCGCGCAACACCTTAAGAGAATCATCGCGACTGCCGTCGTTCACGAAAAGGATCTCGTAATCGAGGTCGGGCAATTTCTCCTTAAAAACTCGAACCAAGGCTTCATGAACCAACGGAACGTTGAGTTGCTCGTTGTAGACGGGCAACACAATGGAAATGCGCTGGAGTGATTCTTGCATGGGTTGATTCAGTTTCGTTCAAAATACCTATAGTCGCGAAGCATAAATTTCAAATGATAAAGCGCGAATGAATTCGGGTCACACCGTGATTTAGCCTTCTGAGAGTTCATTAATCGAGTCTTGAATACAATGAGCTTCAAAGGCATCTAATGAAGTAGTGAAAACCCTCGGTATTGACATAGCTGGTTGTGGGGTACGATTTGCTTCGGCAGATGGTGCACTCGGAGATTTCTCCCCAGCCTATGCGGTGCAGGACCGCAACGCATGGATCACGGGTGAACCAGCCCGTAGTCAGGCCTGGATCCTACCTCGCTTGCGTGAAACCGTCTTCTGGGATCACCTCTCGGTCGAACCCTCTGCCCCCGGGGGAGGCAACCTCGCTGAACTGGCATTCTTCCATCTCGAACAGCAACTCAAGTTATCAGGATTTTCCTCACCACCCGATAGATGCGTGATGGCAGTTCCAGACCATTGGTCAGAATCTCAATACGCCCTATTGGCTGGGATATGTGAAGAGCTACGGCTTCCTCTTGTCGCCATATGTAAGCGCTCGGCTGCTTTGGCTTTGCATGCCCAGTCGCAACTTACAAATTCGATTGGTGCGGAAAAAAAAGAGCTGGAATGGGTGCTCTCCCTTCAACAGCATCAAATCACGTTGAGCCATATCGAGTCTGGATCGCGAGGTATACGCGTCAAGCGGAGTACCAGCCTTCCCCGACATGGCTGGTTTGATTTGAGGAATATCGTAGCAAAAGCTTTGGCGCAGGAATTTATCTCCAAAACAAGATTCGATCCCTTTCACCGAGCCGAGTCCGAGCAAACTTTAATGAACCGGCTTTCGCTAACTCCTTCGATTTTTGATTTATCAACTGTAGAGTGCGGCGGACAGACGATCCAGACAGCGCCAGACTTCTGGGTGAATGCTTTAGGTGAATTCTCGGCAGATATCGCCAGTTGGCTCATGCCGCAAATCGGGCTGGAGGCAACGTTGATTTTATCAGAATCGGATAAAGCGTTGAGTCACATACTAAAGCAACCGACCTATCTCGTTGAGGATGCATGCGTTGCAATCGATTGCGCAAAACGAGCCTCCTCACCAGAATTCCAAGCCGGCACGGTTACGCAAATCCAATGGGTTGTCCCCCTCAAAGAGCCGAGTGAAGCGCGCGCTGGAACGCCAGATGACTCGCTGATCTCTTCTCAGCAGGTATCCTCGCCTGACGAGCATCCCATACGCCAGACAAGTCCAATGGGTGGTGAACTTTCCATGCTGTCTCATATTGATCCTGATTTGCCGCCACCAACCCATGTCATATATCGAGGGCAGGCCTGGGCGATTGGAGAAATCCCACTCACCGTAGGTCGGGAAGGTCGCTTGCAAATCACAGAAAATCTGGTGGGCGTCTCAAGACAACATTGCATGTTACATCGTAGTGAAACAGGCACGATTTTACTGACCGATCGAAGTTCATACGGAACCGCATATCAAGGCCTGTTAATCACCGAACCGACTGACGTTCAGGCTGGTGGCTTAATTCGCATTGGGGACCCAGGCGAAGTCCTTTTATTAATCACGGAGGTCTGTGATGGCGCGTAAAGAGATCAATGTTTTCAGCCTCTCCTTTATGGACTGCATTTGCTGTGGTTTTGGCGCGGTTATTCTCCTGTTTGTTTTATCTCAAGGCAAAGACAATCCCACGGTAGAACCGAAAGATTTCAAAGACCTGAGTGGAGAGGTCGATAAAGTTGAGCAACTCATTTTGGATCAAAAGAAAAATTTGGTCTTGGCCAAAAACACGATCGAAAAAGTTGAAGATGAAACGGTGGAAACCCAGGGGCGCTCCGAACAAGTGATCACTGTGATCGAGGAAAAGGAGGAGGAAATCTCGACCATGGACAAGGAGACCTTGGCCAAAAAAGAACACATCAACAAATTAAAATCTGACCTTAAGGCGTTGGACGCAGGTAAAAGACGTCTGGAAGGCGGGAGTGATTCCAGCAGCGAAGGCGGAGATTCCATCCGAGAATTCAAAGGTGAAGGAGATCGGCAATATCTTACGGGGGTAAAGGTTGGCGGGAAACGCATCCTTATTTTAGTGGATGCCTCAGCGAGCATGCTAGGTGAAAAATTGGTCGATATTATCCGCCGCCGTAACATGAAAAATTCGGAAAAGTTACGCGCTGCAAAATGGCGCCAAGCGGTTAAAACCGTGGAATGGATCACGACCCAATTACCGAACGATGGCGAATTTCAATTGTACGTCTACAATGAAACCGCTCGCTCCGTTCTTCCGGAGTTTGATGGCAAATGGATATCTGCTTCCGACCCGCTAATCATCGGCAAGGCCGTCGATGCGTTAAAAAAGGTCATTCCTGAAAACGGCACCAGTCATCATCAAGCTTTTGGAGTGACCAAGCAACTCTCCCCTGCCCCAGACAATATTTTCTTTTTGGCAGACAGCTTACCTACCATGGCAGAGAAACCAGCAGTGCTTCGCAAAACTGTATCTGGTAAAGCACGCCTCGGGTATTTCAATTCAGCCCGACGTATTCTCTCAAACCGAACCCCCATCAATATCATCCTCTTTCCGATGGAGGGTGATCCGTATGCCGCAAGCGCTTTTTGGGTGCTAGCAAAGGATACAAAAGGTTCTTTTTTCAGCCCAGCAAGTGATTGGCCATGAGTAAAAAGAAACGAAGCATGGAAATATTCAGCCTCTCCTTTATGGATTGCATTTGCTGTGGGTTCGGCGCGATCATTCTGCTGTTTGTCTTATCTAAGGTCAGCGAACCCGTGGTTATTGAAGAAGTATCTGAGGATCTTTCTGGCATCTTGCAAAAGTTAGAAGAAGAGCTTCACGAAATTCGAGGCGAAGTCGCGGTAATGAACCGTGAAATGGAATCGAAAAAGGAACAACTTTCCGAAGAAAAAGACAAGCTTGCCCGCCTACAGGGAGATCTATCCGAGGTGCTTGGCGAATTCGAATCCTCTCAACAGGACTCGAGCGTACAAAATTCGATTGAAGGCACCATGGCGAAGGCGGCCCAAAGTTTAACCGAGGAAATGAAGCGCCTCTACGCACAGCAAAAACCCAAAGTAAAACCTAAGGAAAGCGTGATCGGCGGTATCCCTATCGACAGCGAATACATTATCTTTATCATCGATACCTCCGGCTCCATGTTTAACTACTGCTGGCCCATGGTCATCAAAAAGTTCGAAGAAACTCTCGAAGTATACCCAAAGGTTAAAGGCATCCAAGTGATGAATGACATGGGTGAGTACATGTTCACCGGCTATAAAAACCGGTGGATTCCAGATGGGCCACGCCTTCGCGGGGAGATCGTTAAACGTTTAACCACATGGAATGCGTTTAGTAATTCGAGCCCGGTCGAAGGCATCCAGCGAGCGGTCAAAACCTATTACAAACCAGGCACGAAAATCAGCATCTATGTCTTTGGGGATGAATTTATGGGAGGGTCGGTGCAGAGCGTGATCGATTATGTCGATCGAATTAATAAGATTGGCGAAGGCGGACAACGAATGGTTCGTATTCATGGCGTCGGCTTTCCCATCCAATTTTCACGCCCCGACGGAATCGATGCGACGGGTATCCGCTTTGCAACTCTCATGCGTGCGCTCTGCCACAGGAATGGTGGCACATTTGTCGGCCTTAATTCTCACACGCCTTAATGTCGCACCGACGTATGGTTTCGACCTATTTAACCTCTTCGAAAGATGACTGATCCAGAACCAGATCCAGATCCCGACCTAACAATTCCGCCGGCACGATTCCGTACGGTAGACATCACGGATGCCAAGGAGCTTGCGACTGAGGATTCGAATACAACGATCCCTCCCCTCGCATCGCCGGATAAAAAATCGAAATCCGAATCCGCCCCCTTAAGTCGCCCCCCACAGAATCAACAGGCGCCGAAAAAACCAGACCTACACTCGCAGGGGCTCATCCCTCCCCATGGTCCAGCTCCTAGACTGCAGCCTCCAAATTCAGTAGCAGCTCAAAGGGGAAACGCTGGTACGCCAAGGGCGTTCTATTCAATGACGTTCTATTCAATGTTGTGGCCACTCTGCTGGAGAATAGCATTGGGAATTACCTGCATCGTAATCAGCGGTTGGATTTTATTCAAATAGGTAAAACCCACACCCAATTTTAACACCTGTTACATAGCCAAAACAGATGGGACCGTATTACACGGTCATAAAAAACCGCTTGGAGGATGGGTGAAGAAGAAATCGACGGGCGGAGTACATGCACGCCTATTGCTCTTCAACCCAGCCACCAAGCGGAGACGTAGGGTAGGTACGATAAAATGTTGGTTACGCTAAAATGTTGGTTACGCTAAAATGTTGGCTGACTCGCCGCCGCCCAGGAGCGGCGAGGCGACGAGCCAGCCTGGTTTCAGATCCGAGACACTGCCTCCCCCGAGTCAGCGCTGAACATGGACCAGAAATTCTTTCTTTGCTCAGATATTCTATTCAAATTTTAAAACCCCTGAGGAAAATTCTAAATTCACCTCAGGGGTTGTTCTCACTCTCCGTGGTCCCGTTGAACGAGCCCGTGAACGAATTGATAGGTAGCAGGCGGCATGCCAACTTTTGTTGATTTCCAAAAATCACCCGAATATCGAATAATAAATATGCATTTCATTCTAAACATTCGATACATGCTGAACATTACGTACCCTGAGGTACGGATTTGTACGAGTGGGTACATAAAGGTGGATGAATCGAGGTAAAGCGCTTTGTTTATAAGGAAAAACGACTTTGGCATAGATTTTGCGTTAACAATGGCATAGCATTAACCATGATCAATCTCGATACAACGGAACCATCACATCTCCCGAAGCAGGCCCCTGCCCTTCGTTCGCAGATGTTGATCATGCTCGCATGTCTCTTTATGTATGTGTCTCCACTACTGATTCCATTAAATAGTGTGGCTCAAGGACATGCAGGAGAATCGGTAGCCAGTTTATTGGATGCCCTCGCAAATTCCGAGTTAGAACCGTCCGGAGCACGAACACTCCCATCTATCGAACCGCTGAGCAATCCTTCGAACCGACATGCTCGAACCCATTCGGATACTGCTTCCGATACTATTTCCGGTACTGCTTCCGATTCTGTTTCCGATTCTGTTTCCGATTCTGTTTCCGGTACTGTTTCCGGTACTGTTCCGAATGCAAACGAAACGGACTCGCCAGCCAGAGATTACACCACAAATGCATCCGCTTCTGATACCTCGCTGAGTACCTCCGCTAAACCTTGGGAAGACATGATCCCCGCATCTGGAGTTTCACCCTACGCGGTGCCTTCGACACCGCCTTTTGGATCAAGCGATCTAGCTGCATCACAGAGTTCTCTAGCCGAAGCCAATGGTGCAGGGAGCTTTAATCAAGAGCTGCTTAATCCTTATGATGCAACCGAGGATTTCGCTCAGGATTATTTACTCGTCAGTCAAGTTTCATCACGACGAGAACTCTTTGCATCCCGCTTAAAGAAAGACATCGCCACTCAGGCGGTTACGGCTCAACTCGCGCGAAACGGCAACGCCAGTATTATTCGCTCCACAGAAAACCTAGACCAGCGCCCCACAGGTCTAATCGTTCGGAAAGATAACAACTTTACTGAATCCAGTCCGCGATACAAGGCAGATGGGAGCACACCGGATCCTAATGAAACAAATCCCACTCTTGCAGCTTCGCCTACTCTTGCAGCTTCACCGACCCTTACAGCTTCGCCTACTCTTACAGCTTCGCAACGAGTGAACGCCTATACAGAACAAACTCTAGCGGGCCTGACTGAACGCTTGATTGAACGAGATCTCGTCATCGCGAGAAACCAGCTGAATATCATTCGCCAGCAAAACATCATTCGCCAGCAAGATGCCCAACGTGCGAGCGAAGCAGCGAGGCGCAGTGCCGAACAAGCCTCGACATCCTTTGACCTACTCGCCGCTTCGTCCCGTAGCAGTGAGCCCAATCAACAGCCCGCTAGCAGCATCCCAATTTCAAGTGCAAGCTCAACTTCCATTCAGCCTGCCCCTCAAGCCGTGGCACAGAGGGTGGTCATCAACAGTCCCGTTGCTCGAGAACCGGCTATCTTAGAGCCAGTCGATGAAATAGATGAGCCGGTTGTTGTCATCAACGAACCGCAAGAAATTTTACAACCCGATTTTGACAACAGTGGATCCGGAGAACCAGACTGCGAGGACTGCTTAACCGCACCTCCCATACGAATGCCAGTCACCTTAGAGGCTTTGAACTTCCTCATTTCTAATGGTGGCGACATTGAAAAACTCTGCCAAGACGCTCGTCGGTTCGGAGTTGTCATTCCGACAGACCACATTTGTCACGACCAGTAAATCTGCTTTTTCGACCTACGAATTCTTCGGACCTTTAAGGCATGCGCCCCTTCCAAGAGAACGGTTTAACCGGAATCATGGCGGAGCTATGTTCGGCCTGCATGAACATATACAAGCCGACCTTTTTTGCGTTGCTGCTGGGTCTCACGGTACCTTCTCAAGCTCAATCTGACCTAAACCAAATAACTAGAAACGGCCTCATCGCATTGGAGTCGGGCCAACTTGAACGAGGATTAGACCTTTTGCGCCAAGCAAATTCGATTGCACCTAAAGGAGCCGAATCACATCTCTATGTGGCCATCGCATACTATAAAAATAAGCGCTACGAAGATGCTTACAACCACATGAAGGTATCGGCAGAGCTTGACAAGTCGCTTATCGATTCTGCGTTCTACCTTTACTTGGCTTCGAGCTTAAAGGGAATGGGACTGAAGGAGCATGAGGAACGCGCATGGCAAGACCTTCAGAGTTGGGATAAAGGGAGCCTGTACAGTAAACGAGCAGCTAAGGAGCTAAAAGCCATTCGAGACAAAGCCTACAGACCGAAAAACGAATGCCTCCAACGGGGCATGCAACTGTGGTACAGTCACCCATACACCGCCATGGCGTATCTCGAGTCAGCGGGCCTATCCGAATCGGGAATAACCGATCCAAGGATTTATTACATGGCAGCTCTCAACCATGCCTCGCTCTTTGATCAAGTCATTGAAGATCACAGAAAGCACTTCGCAAATAATTATTTACCGGCTTCATACCGAGTTCAACTTGCACACGCTTATATGGGTAAAAAGGAATGGGAAAACGCGGCAACCACCCTAGCCCCGATCCTAGATGATGCGGCAGCCGGTCAAACCGCTCTTAAATGCAGTGTAGTATGCCTCAACAATTTGAAACGACATGCGCGAGCATCTGAGCTAGCAAAACGAATCGATACCAGCTCAGTTTCGGATCAAAAATTCAAACGGATTTACGAGGCCGTAGAAGCAGATAATCGCCGTTGGCAAAAACTAGGGAAGAATCCATGAAGAGACCTCACCTATTTTCCTCAGGCAAACCTCCATCTAAGACAAAGGCTCAAACCCGCTCATCGCTTAGACGGTGGATCGCACGTACAATTACACGATCCATCGTACTACCGTTCGGCTTGGGTCTCTTTTCAGTCGCAGTTGCGCAAACCGACTTTGATAAAAAAATTGCACTTGAGGACGCTTATTTCGAGGAAAATTATTCCGAGCTAATAACAGAAGCGACGACTTATCTTGATGGGGCTCCAGAGGATCACGACATTCGTTTTCTACGCGGCATGGCCTATTCTTTTGTCGGCGAATTACAACAGGCACAAACCGATATCCAAACCGCTCTAGAAGGCGGAACCATGCATGATGCCGAAGCGCGGCTCATGCTGAAAAACCTATCTTCGCTAAGGAGTTCTGTGGACTCATCTTCTGATGCAGGTAAGCCACCTGCGGCTAAACCCTTTAGCTACAATGTCTCTCTCGGGATACATTCAGATACACGTGTCTTAATTCGTCCAAAGGAACGTGACCCAGAACCCGTCGAAGATATTGAGGATCAAGCCGCGCAGTTAAAACTGCTCCTTCGCTTCCAAAGTAAACGGGGACTTTTCGCGAGTTACTTTAACAACGCCCTCTTTTACAACGAAGCAACGGATGAAAACCGCCTCACGCAAAACATGGTGATCGGCTATCGTCACAAAGGAAAACGAAGCATTCAAGATATTGGGCTTTTAGGCAACTCGATCCTGCTTGACGGAGACGAATACCGACGTCGATACGGGGTTCAGGCAAATATACTCGGAAGCCTGACCACAAACGTTGCCGTCTGGGCTGGCGCAGAAGTTGGCCAAGATGAATTCCCTGAATACGAGGAGTATGACGGCGACTATGCTAGCTTACGGCTGGGTGCACTTCGATTCTGGGGCCCGATGCGCCTTACGCTCGATGGGTCTTATACCGACCATTCGGCTCGCCTTGACGAAGTGGGTTACACGGAAACCTCGGTTGGCCTCGGGGCTGAAATGCAGATTCACAAACGGGTAGACGTCGGGATCCACGGGCGCTACACAGACAATCCGTATGACAAATTTGATGATGCTTTCGACCTTAAACGGAAAGACCAATACCTTACCGGACGTCTTTTTGGACGCTACCACATCCGCTCAGGATTCAGCATCGAACCAAGTGCCACCTATATCCAGCGCGACTCAAATGTGGACACCCTTGAATACGATCGCTGGGTGCTCGAGCTGAATACCGTGCTTTGGAGCTGGTGAGCTCCTCCCTTAAATCCGACACATGGGCCATTCTTTTTCTTGGCCTTATTGCGCTGGGAATTCTACTCTTTGCCGGCCATCGAGTATATACTCGAGCCTATACGACGCTTGACCGTGAGCTCGATCAGCGACTTTTGAATGCTGCTGAAGAAGCGAAGAACTCATGGCAGGCAGGATATGAAGACCCTCAAGAATTAAAGCGCCTCCTTGCAGCCATTCGCAGCGCATCCCAACTCGAGAATCTATTCATCTTTGATCAAGATCAAAAGAGCCTGGCAGATGCACGTAGCCGTGTCGCACCCGGCAAACAATACACCATGCTCCAGCTCTCACTGAACGCAGTAGAAAAAGTAAAAGATGGGGAGAACTTCCTAAATAGACAAAAGACAATTGAAGGGCATGCCTTTCGTGACGCCTGCCTTCCGATCGAACTTTCCGCGACAACCAATGCTGCTACCGTAGGCGCGGTGCTCCGAGGCGGGGTTTACGCTCAAGCCGGGGTTGAATTTGAAGCCGGGCTCGAACGTTTGCGACAGAACTGGCTCCTTGCCAACATCCTAAGTTCCATCATTGTCTTCACCTTCATCGCCACGCTTTTAGCGCTCAATCATCGATTCGAAAAGCTACAACACCGAATTTACGTTCAATCCCGCGTGGAGATGATCCATCTATTGAGCTCGGGCATGATGCATGAAATTAAGACCCCGCTGGCCACCATTCATGGGTCAGGTCAGCTGCTTCAGAAACGCCTGAAAGAGGACCCCGAGCACGGAGAGCTCGCCGATTATATCGTCGAAGAATCCTCAAAAATCGAAGAAATCTTAAACACGTCTTTGGGTTCAAGCATCACCAAAGAAAATCAGGAGGTCGACATAGAGGGCTTCGTTACCTCCCTGATCCGATTGCTAAATCCGACCATCCGACAAAAGCAGGTCAGGTGCGAAACCTTTTTTGACACCCAAGCCATCGTGCAAGCAGCTCCACTTATGCTTCGACTCCTTTTCGCCAACATCATCCGCAATGCATTGGATGCGGTGCAGCCGATCAACGGTCAGCTCCAGATTTTTTCAAAAATCGAAGGAAATCAGATTGGAATTTCGATCCAAGACAATGGCCCCGGAATTCCGCGAAAAAAATGGGCACGCCTACTTGAGCCGCTTTCAACCACCAAAAGCCAAGGTAGTGGCCTCGGACTAGCGGTTGCAAATCAAGTGGTTCGGGAGCTGAAAGGCCGACTCGAAATGAACAGTCGAGAAGGGGTTGGCACAACCATCACAGTATGGTTAAAACTGGCTCCAAATCAGTCGAGGAACAGTGAATCAAGGGTGTAGATGTCAAAAATTCTTATCGTAGAAGATGATCAAAAATTAGCAAAGGTCGTCGCGATGCACTTGCGGGATGAGGGACATCAGATCGAAGTAGCCTATTCTTTGGAGGTTGCCTGCGAACATCTCGAAGATTTCAAACCAACCATTGTCATCACCGACCTTATGATTGGCGACGATAGCGGATTGGAAATTCTCGCCCTAGCGAAACGCGAAGCTCAGCTACCTGACGTCATCTTTGTCACCGGTCACGCAAGTACGGAAACCGCAGCCCAAGCCATGAGCGATGGCGCATACGAATACCTCAGCAAACCTTTTTCCCTCGAAGAAATTAGCCACCTCGTAAAACGCATTTCCGAGCGGCGCGCCCTGGTTGACCAACAGCCTGGAAAACGGAAGCGCAAATCGTCTAAGCTCATCGCCGCCAGCGATTCGATGAAGCAAATTTTGGATGATTTAGATCAAGTGGTTCAACTCAACACCACGGTTCTGATTCGCGGTGAATCGGGTACTGGTAAAGAAGAAATCGCCCGCTACATCCACCGTGAAGGCGACCTCAACCAGCCCTTTGTCGCGATTAACTGTGGCGCTATTCCGGAAAACCTTCTCTCCTCAGAACTCTTTGGTCATGAAAAAGGATCCTTCACTGGAGCTTCAGCCCAACGCGCGGGAGCCTTTGAACGTGCCGATGGTGGTATTCTTTTTCTCGACGAACTCGGAGACATTTCCTTAAGCACTCAAGTACACCTCCTCCGTGCGCTTGAAACCAAAGAGGCAACCCGTGTCGGTGGAGAACGCCCCTTTCAATTCGATGTTCGCCTCCTCGCCGCCACGAATAAAAACCTTGAAGACATGATCGAAGACGGAAGTTTTCGTGAAGACCTTTATTATCGCCTCAATGTCTACCCCGTGGAACTCGCTCCCCTACGAGATCGCAAAGAAGACATCTTCCCCCTCGCGTATCACTTTCTGCAGGACTTCGGCCTACCGAAAGAACGGACGGCGCAAGCTAGCCTTGAGCCGCTTCTGGACTATCCGTGGCCAGGCAACATCCGCGAACTTCGCAATGTAGCGGAAAACATTTTCATCCGTAGCTTGAAGCAGGAAATCACCTCGGACTTAGTCAAACAGCTCTTACCCAAAAGCCGGGCTCCGCAGAACGGAACCACCTCGACCCCGACCACCTTGGAAGAAGCTGAATCACAGCAAATTTTAGAAGCGCTTGATTCCAGCAAGGGAAATAAAACAGAAGCCGCCAAACTCTTGGGTATTACCCGTCGTCGGCTCTATTCACGCATGAAGATTCTTGGTCTAGATGATTGAGACCCTAGCCACGATTAAAACCGGCGAGCTTTATGCTCTTGGAGCCGCGCTAGGCTGGGCCGTAGCGGTTATCTTCTATAAAAAGCTCGGCGAAAAAATCCCCGCCTTTGAACTTAACTTGTTTAAGAACAGCGTAGGCCTGCTTCTTTTCACCTGCACCATCGCAGGAATGTCTAGCCTTTCGCATACCGCACTTACCTGGAATGAAATCGCTCTTCTGAGCTTTAGCGGCATCTTGGGCATCACCTTCGCAGATACGTTGATCTTCTACAGCTTAAATCATCTCGGCGCCGGTGCGAGTGCGATTATCAACTGCTTATACAGCCCTTTCGCAATTCTCTTTGCCGTCCTCATGCTGAATGAAAAATTGAGCCCAACTCATCTAATTGGAACCTTACTCATCGTCTGCGCCGTCCTTTTGGTCGGCTTAAAAAAAGACGCTTCGGAAACGGTGAAGATAAATCGAGTTAAAGGAATTCTCGCCGGTGTCGTTGCCATGGCGAGCATGACCTTTGCCATGGTTCTCATCAAACCTCTCCTAGAAAAGAGCTCGCTGCTTTGGGTGATTGAGATCCGCCTGGGAGCCGCTGTCGCCGCCGCAATCCTATACACGCTGATTACCGGAAAAGGACGGGCCACCATCCAACGGTACACCCAAGCCGGTGTATCACGCTTCGCACTCTTAGCTGGATCAATTTTAGGCGCCTACATCAGCATGGCTCTGTTCGTCGCGAGCTATCAAACAGGACGCGCTTCGGTTGTCGCAGTGATCCACCAAACCGCCACGATTTGGATCGTTCTACTAGCAACCTATTTTCTGGGTGAAACCCTGACCCGAAACAAGATGATCGCCACCATTCTCGGAATCTCTGGAGCCATTTTGATCACGATTTACGGCTAATCCAGAACGACTTTTTCCGCAAAGTTAGCGAACGTAATAGACCTTCTGCACGATTTCTCCGTTGCGCTCTACATTGAAGACAAAGGTGTTCACATTGCCTTTAGCAAATTCACTAATGAAAAATAGGCCACGCTTCATCGAGGTCATATCCATCGCGTTCACCTGCAAGATGGTGTCGCCTTCTTGCAAGTCCATTGCTTTCAGTAATTCCCGCTCTCCCTGCATTTTCAGGGTGTAGCCGCGTGCCTCGCCTTCTTCATCCCGACTGCGATGAAAGGAACCAAAGAGCTGGGCCAGATCACGAGGACGCTGGAGCATCTTTTGATGAAATTCCTGCAAGGCACTTTTCTTCACCACCCAACGGTTTTCCTCAATCATTTTTCCAAAGCGATTTTCTTTGATTGCGGGACGATCGAAATACGAAACCTTTTCTTCTGCCGCTACACCTTCAGCAACATCAGCCGCACCAACCCCAGAGAATTTACGCTTCAAGCTATATTTCTTTTCATCATAGTTGATCACCACGTGATCAGAATGAACCTCGAGAATCTTCGCACCGTTAAAGGTTTGCCCCCGGCTTAGAAAGCGCTGCCGCCCAGTCTTCATGTCTTCAATATTCGCCATGTGCACCGGCTCATCGTCACCAGCATATTGCACCGACCCAACAAAGCGAAACAACTGGTCAGGATTAAACGCCTGCTTGGCAACGACCTTTTTATCAGACGCAAACACCTGCCATGGAATTTCAGGTTTACTTGCGGTGCTAAACTGCACCGCTTTGGCGTTACTCGTCAAACCCGCTTCCGTTACAGGAGCGGCTGCGATGCGAGGCAGATCCATATATAAAAACGCAAAAAGACCGACCGCCGCCATGACGAGAAACCACGGCATCCAACGCCAGCGATGGAGCCCTAACCAAATATTTGAATCTTGCATGTCATTCTGTCTCTTTACTCATTGCCTTAAAGGCGATTTTCACCGCCCTGTTCCATCTGAAACAGGGCGGTAAAACCACAAAAAAGCGGAGGCTGTAAGCCGGATTTTGTTCCAACCAATTGAGCCTGGCCGAAGCCATTTTCAACTGGGCTTCATCAGTCATTTATCTATTGCGTTCAACCCGAGATTCTCATTCGCCGAAACGAACACCGAGACGGACAGCCTCTCACCTTCTATTTGATCTTGCTCCAGACGGGGTTTACCATGCGATCCGGCTCTCGCCTAAACCCGGTAGTCTCTTACACTACCTTTTCACCCTTACCTCGCTCTAACGCAAGAAACCGAAGTTCCTCACGCCTTCAACACGAGGCGGTATATTTTCTGTGGCACTTTCCGTCCCCCCCGATATAGCAAGGGGCCACTGGGGTTATCCCCCAGCCGTCTTGTCCTGCGGAGTCCGGACTTTCCTCCCTCACCGTCAATTCACACGCAAGCGCATGCATCTAAAGCGAGAGCGACTGATCGCCTCCACACGCAAGATAGACGTCAGCGCCCCTTTGTAAATTCGAAACGAACTAAAATTAGTTGCCATTCATCGACCTGCAAAAAGGCTACTTCTTTTTTTTCTTCGTAGAACTCTCTTTTTCGCTCTGAACTCCAGGCCCTTACACCTGAGGCAACAAGCGCCCCGGATACCCACCGCGTTGCAAGCCATCGACGGATTTTGGTACTTCATGCAGTTTCATCTGATAAATCGCCTCCTGTAGCGAAGGATCATCCTCTAACCCGCAGCACCCAAAATGCGGACCGATGGCATATGCCTCATGCTCGGCTGGGGTCAGGCGGCCAAGCAACCCAATATCCTTTGGATTCGACCGAGGATTTAGGCGAGTAGAGAAAGGAATGGTTTGCTTATAGCTTAAGGACGAATGCGGAAGCCGGTTTTTTGAAATCCGATTCATCTCCTCGAATTTGAGGGATACGAAAATGAATGAGTTACAGGTTGCTCTCTTTTGGGGCCTTTGGTTTAACTCAGCAAAATTAAGAAATAGAACGTTATGGCAAACCCAACCATCATTTACACCCATACAGATGAAGCACCGGCATTGGCGACTCAGTCACTCCTACCTATCATCAAAAAATTTACCGCTCCATCAGGAATTAACGTCGAGACCCGCGACATTTCCCTCGCGGGGCGTATCATCGCAACCTTTCCAGAATTTCTCGAAGACAATCAACAAATTGGCGACCATTTGGCTGAGCTCGGGACCTTGGCCAAAGCCCCAGACGCGAATATTATCAAGTTGCCAAACATTTCCGCCTCTGTCCCCCAGCTAAAAGCTGCGATTGCAGAACTGCAATCCCAAGGCTTTGCCCTGCATGACTATCCCGAAGAGCCCAGCACCGACGCTGAGCAGGACATCAAGTCCCGTTACGACAAAATCAAGGGCTCCGCAGTAAACCCGGTCCTACGCGAAGGAAATTCCGACCGTCGCGCCCCTGCCGCAGTAAAGAACTACGCCAAAGCAAACCCTCACTCTATGGGTGCCTGGGACTCCGATTCCAAGTCGCACGTCTCCACCATGACAGACGGAGACTTCTGCTCCAACGAGCATTCAGTCACCATTCAAGATGCATCCGAATTCAAAATCGAGTTCACTGATGCCTCTGGCAACACCACAATTCTCAAGGACTTCTCCCCCCTACTCGCCGGCGAAATCATCGACGCCAGCGTCATGAGTCGCAAGGCCTTGGTAAGCTTTCTCGGACAACAAATCGCGGAAGCCAAAAAGCAAGGCATCCTCTTTTCGCTGCATATGAAAGCGACCATGATGAAGGTCTCTGACCCGATTATCTTCGGTCACTGCGTTCGGGTGTACTTCAAGGATGTTCTCGAAAAACACCAAGCCACCATCGATGACCTCGGCGTCGATTTCAGAAACGGCCTCGGTGACCTCGTGAGTAAAATCCAGAGCCTTCCCGAAGTCGCTCGCAATGAGATCGAAGCCGATCTTGCCGCTGCCATCGAAAACGGCCCAGACCTCGCAATGGTGGATTCCGATAAAGGCATCACCAACCTTCACGTTCCCAGTGACGTCATCATCGACGCCTCCATGCCGGCCATGATTCGCACCTCAGGTTGCATGTGGAACAAAGACGGCAAGCTTCAGGAAACCAAAGCCGTCATTCCCGACAGTTCATACGCCGGTGTCTACCACGCAACCTTTGAATTCTGCAAAGAACATGGCGCCTTCGATCCCACCACCATGGGCACCGTGCCAAACGTCGGCCTCATGGCTCAGAAAGCCGAAGAATACGGCTCGCACGACAAAACCTTTGAAATGGAAACCGACGGAACCGTTCGCGTGGTCGACAAAAATGGCAACACGCTCACAGAACATTCGGTTGAGAGCGGCGACATTTGGCGCATGTGCCAAGTGAAAGACGCTCCGATTCGCGACTGGGTGAAACTCGCGGTCAACCGCGCTCGCGCCACCGGTTCCCCAACTGTATTTTGGCTCGACGAAGCTCGTTCCCATGACGCGGAACTGATCAAAAAGGTAAACACCTACCTTCCGAATCACGATATAGATGGACTCGAGATCCACATCATGTCTCCGGTCGAAGCGACTCTCTTCACCTTGGATCGCATCAAAAAAGGCGAAGACACCATCTCCGCTACCGGAAATGTCCTGCGCGATTACCTCACCGACTTATTCCCGATTCTTGAGCTCGGTACATCAGCGAAAATGCTTTCCATCGTTCCACTCATGAACGGTGGCGGACTCTTCGAAACTGGCGCGGGCGGCTCTGCCCCCAAACATGTGCAACAGTTTGAAGAAGAAAACCACTTGCGCTGGGATTCCCTCGGAGAGTTTCTGGCCCTCGCGGTATCGCTGGAACACCTCGGGAACACCTCCAATAATTCACAAGCGGTCATCTTAGCCGAAACCTTAGATGAAGCCACCTCCACCTTCCTGCTTAACGACAAGTCGCCTTCGCGGAAAGTCAACGAGCTCGATAATCGTGGCAGCCACTTCTACCTCACTTTATACTGGGCCCAAGCCCTCGCGGCTCAGACTAAAGACGCAGAACTCGCATCCAGCTTCGCAAAACTAGCGGACGAGCTTGCTGCCAACGAGACGAAGATCGTCGACGAATTGAACGCGGCCCAAGGTGTTTCCATGGATATCGGCGGCTACTACCATCCCGATGCAAACAAAGTGGCAGAAGCGATGCGCCCAAGCGCCACCTTCAATACCATCATCGATTCGCTGTAGTCTTGCGGCGTCCGCAATGACGGGTACGGCTTCAGAAAACAATGGCACTTAGTTAAGCCGATTTGTATGGAAAGGAGATCGCTCTGCCCTGAAAAGAAAGCCGGAGGCTTGAAGGCAATTAGCCGGTCGGTGACCGAAGGGAACCACCGGAATTCATTGGGAAGTAATATGAAGCGCTGGAAGCGCGGTCGGAATAGAAACCAATATGGGCGGTGCCTTTCAAAAAAGCAGAGGTCAACTGATGCGTGCTCAGAATACGATTTTTAACTGAAAATTGTGCGGTTTTAGCCAGCTGGCGAGGTGCTGCGCCTCGCTCCGATTTTTCTTCAAATACAGGGCTTATATCTCGTTGCCTTCTCACGCCTGCACTTGACCCGGCGCTGCGACCGCTTCGCGGCCTTGCACACGGGCTACCATATCCCACCCCCTTGTGGCGGATTCCCACAACATCACATGTCGCAGAAACTAGGCTGGACCGTTTATCTAAGTGCCATTGGTGTCAGACTCATTCTTGTTACCTCGACCGTTTCCCTCCGCCGGCGGTTGGAAACCGCCGCTCCTTGGCCTTCGGCGATTCCCAGGCAAAAGACCTTTGTAGTCTGACACAAGGAAGGTGGCAGATTCCTATGGCACGATTTCTGGATTCTCAGGAATTTTGCAGAGGGTAAGCTAGGCAAGAATATCGTTGACCACATGTCCATGCACGTCGGTGAGTCGGAACCGCCGTCCCTGGAACCGATAGGTCAGTTGCTCGTGATCGATTCCCATTTGATGCAACAGAGTCGCTTGGAGGTCGTGCACATGCACCGGATTGTCTACTACGTTGAATCCCAGATCGTCTGAAGCACCGTAGGTCATGCCCGGCTTGATCCCTCCACCCGCCATCCAAACCGTGAAAGCGTATGGATGGTGGTCGCGTCCCCAAACGGGTCGATTGTCAAAGTTCCCTTGGATGAATGGAGTACGACCGAATTCGCCGCCCCAAATGACAAGCGTGTCGTCGAGCAGTCCGCGTTGCTCAAGATCTTGTACGAGAGCGGCGCTGGCTTGATCCGTATCTTTGCATTGAGTATAAAGCTCCGTGGTCAAAGTTTTATGCTGATCCCAACCCGCGTGCATAACTTGGACAAAGCGAGTGCCTCGCTCAACCAAGCGACGGGCTAGCAAACAATTATGCGCAAAAGTTCCGGGTTGGCTTACTTGGTCACCATAGAGATCCAAGGTCGCTTTCGACTCGCCTTTGAGATCGGTTAATTCAGGAACACTGGCCTGCATTTTAAATGCCATCTCGTACTGCGAAATCCGGGTGGCGATTTCTGGGTCGCCAAATTCATCGAGTTTAAGTTGGTTGATTTTCGCAATGTCATCCAACCATTCACGCCGCATGTTTCGTGGCATCCCCTTCGGGTTTTTCACATAGAGAACCGGATCATCAGACCCACGAAACTTCACCCCTTGATATTTCGAGGGGAGAAATCCGCTACCCCAATAGAAGTCATAAAAGATTTGTCCGCAGGTCGTGCCCTTACTGACCGAAGTCATCACCACGAAGCTCGGCAGGCTTTCGCTTTCGCTGCCTAGCCCATAAGTCAACCAAGCGCCCATGGTGGGCCGCCCTGGTATTTCTCCACCGCTAAGCAGGAAATTGATCGCGGGAGCATGGTTCACCGAATCGGTATGCATGCTCTTAATGAAGCAAAGTTTGTCGACGATTTTTGCGGTATACGGCATGAGATCACTGACCCACGCCCCACTCTGCCCGTACTGCTTAAAGGGCTCGATGGGAGCAAGGAGGCGCTTCCCATTGGCTTTCCCCGTCATGGTGCTGAAGCGCTTCCCTCCTATATAGGAATCAGGTACCTGTTCGCCATGCAGTTTCTGCAACTGAGGTTTGTAGTCGAAGGTATCCACATGAGTTGGTCCGCCATTTTGAAATAAGTAGATGATGTTTTTCGCCTTGGGCGCAAAATGCGGAAGCTCAGGCAGTCCGCCTACACTTCGCGGGCTTGCTGATGGAGCCGGAGCAGCTAAGCCCGCTTTTCCGAGCATCGAGGCCAGCGCGATACTGCCGATTCCAGTGGCGCTGCGACCAAAAAACTGACGTCGTGTGAGATGCAGATGATTTGTGTGCAATGGATTCATATTACTCTCGAGTTAAGGTCTCATCGAAGTTCAATATAGCGAGGGCAAGGCTGGTCCAACTTGCTAATTCTCCTGCCGCGATGTCCTTTGGAGCAACCAGATCACCCACCTGAAGAAGGGCTTCAGCTTCGGCCGGTTGCTCCGCATACTGCTTCCGAGTTCGATTTAGGGCTGCACCTAAAATCGATAATTCTTCCGAAGACGGTAAACGTAAAAGTACTCGTTGATACATCCAGTTTAAGCGGGCAAGATCGGAAGCTTTGGTCGAATCCGCACGTTTGCTTTCAGCGAAGGCCGTTTGAGCCAACGCTCTGGCCGCTTCAACAAACCCCTCGTCGTTCAAGGTTAACAAGGCGTGCAACGGTGTATTGGTGCGGAGACTTTTTACGGTACAGACATTGCGAGAGGCGTTGTCGAAAAACATCGGCGGCCCAATGATGCGCCGCCAAAAGGTATAGATACTCCGACGGTAGAGATCATCGCCATTTCCACGAACATACTTCTTCTTCCCAAAGGTCGCTTCTTCCCAGATCCCAGGAGGTTGGTAACCGTTTACCGGCTTCCCTCCTACACTCGGCACCAAAAGCCCACTGCTGGCTAAGGCTTGATCGCGAATCATCCAGAACGGCAACCGGAAACGTGCGCCTCGGGCGAGCCAGCGGTTTTCAGGGTCGAATTCCAATTGCTCGGGACTGACTTTCGAGCTTTGCTGGTAGGTTTTACTCGCGACGATCTGCCGCAGTAAACGCTGCACATCCCAATCGGTTTGAAAGTCAGCCGACAAATGATCCAAGAGATCTTGATAGCGAGGGATTTCCCCTTGCACCCCAAAATCTTCTACGGTTTTGACGAGACCCATTCCGAAAAATTGCTGCCAAAGACGATTAACCGTTACCCGCGCGGTTAAGGGTTGCTCGGGTGAGACCAACCATTCCGCCAAGGCTAAACGATTGGTTTTAGAGCTCTGTAAAGGAGGCAAAAAGTTCGGGACTCCAGCAAACACTTCCGTGGTAGGTTGGGTATACAGGCCTCGATTTAGAATGTAGCTTTTTCGAAATTCGGATTGGTCCTGCATCACCATCACCTTTGGTATCCCCTTCCGAAATGTCGTGAGATTTTGTCGAAGCTGAATTTCTTTGGCCTGAAGTTGCTTCAGTTCCTGGATGGCCTCGAGGTGATTGGTCCCTTTCGGCGTTTGGGATAAAAATACCTGCCAGACTTCTTTCTTTTGGGCAGTGGTTCGCTTGGCAGGGTCAATCGCTAATGCAGTGACCTTATCAGCCCTAGCTTGCAAGGATTGAGGCGATGAAGAGAGCGATATCCGGAAGTGTCCGAGATTATGCGAGACATGACGCGACTGGTGTCGAAGCCGGACCACCAGGCTATCTCCATCTTTCGCATCAAAGGGCTTTAACTGGAAAACACCCTCGTGATCTTGGTCAATGGCTCCTCCTTTATAGACGGCCCAGCCTGTGTTCAGATTCCCATCGAAGGTGCCACGAATTTTCAGAGAACCTTGTTCAAAGCTGGCTTCTGCGGATTGAATTTTAATCGGTTGTGATTCGGTTTCGGTTTTAAGCATCACCTCGATTTCAGAGAGAACAAAATTGCCGGAGTCCGAGCGAGCTAGTCCCCCCTTGGTCATGCTTTTGTGGCGAAGCGCCTCAAGTCGTAATGAAGCGTAGCGTCCCGGAGTCAGTGGACATTCGATTTCGTAATCATCCTTAGCCGGGTTTTTGCCCGAGACGAAGATGCTACCATCCGGGTTCAGCTTCATGGTTTGCTTACCGACTGAAACGGCAGAGGACGGAAGCAATACCTGCCAGGTGCTTTGCGTCTTTTTCGCGGCTGTCTCCCACGCTTCGCGAACGGGGTTGAGGGTGGCTTTCAGCACGCGTTTCTTCTGCTCCAGCGATTGGATCGACCCTTTCAGCTCGGCTTCTTTTGCCTGTTGCATCGGTGAGGGTGTCGGTAAATTGGGAGCGGTTTGCGGATCACCTCCACCCCCACTCACTGGGGTTTGGTTGAAGAAGGCAAACATCTGAAAATACTCGGCCTGGGTGAGCTGATCGTATTTATGATCGTGGCAGCGACAACAATTGTAGGTGAGGCCCAGCCAAATGGTTCCAGCGGTTTCGGCCATATCCATAACATATTCGACGCGATTTTCTTCAGCGATCCGCCCCCCTTCCCCATTGATGGCATGATTCCGGCAGAAGCCAGTCGCTAGTTTTTGCTCGTGAGTTGCATCGGGAAGTAAATCACCTGCCAGCTGCCAGACGGTGAATTTGTCGTAGGGAAGATTTTCATTAAACGCATTGACCACCCAATCCCGCCAAGGCCACATGGTGCGCTCTCGGTCGCCTTGATACCCGTTGGAGTCAGCATAGCGCGCAGCATCGAGCCACTCCCACGCCATGCGCTCACCATATGCAGGTTGCGACAAGAGGGAATCGACATAGGCTGCGTAGGTTGTCGGATTTGGATTCGCTAGGTATTGTTTGCAGGTTGCGAGTTCCGAGTCGGGAGGCAAGCCGGTGAGATCCAAGGCAAGGCGGCGAACCAACTGAGATGGCGTCGCAGGCTCAGAAAAAGAGAGGCCTTCCTGCTTGAGTCTGGCTGAAACCAAGGCATCGATTGCATTCTTCGAAGCGGATACCTTAGATTTTTTGGGTGGGATAAAGGCCCAATGCGGTTCATAAGCCGCTCCTTGCGAGATCCATTGCTTAATGACGTCTCGTTGTTCCGGAGTAAGGTTCCGATGAGAATCGGGCGGTGGCATTTGATCATCTGGATCGATTGAGAAAATTCGAGCGATAACTTCACTGTCGTTTGGATTACCGGGAACAATGGCACCCTGCTGTAGGGCACCGTCACGTAGGTCTAAACGCAGGTCCGCTTTACGCTGCTTTGGATCGGGGCCGTGGCAGTGATTGCAGTTTTCAGATAGAATGGGACGAACATCTCGATTGAAGGAGATGGTGGCTTCTTCTTGAGAAAACCCGAACGAAAGCAAACAAGTGAAATAGAAACAAATGATCCACGAGACCACGGCTGAGAACGGCATACATAGCGATGCCGGTAGCGAAAAAACGTTTGACTGAAACCAAATGGCTTGGGTCGACTGGGGCAATGGAGAAGTCACATCTTATATACAATTCGGCGGGTTGGTTTATTGACCCGTGAACAAATATAATTGGGTATTTTCCAATATTGCTGTGAACGAGATGTACACTAAAAGCAGATCGTGGTTGGAATAAGGCGCAATGAAGCGACTGTTATTGATCGGACAAATGGACCTTAGATGCTTGGCGGTGTACCGCATGAGCTTGGGTTGCTTGATATTGGCTGACCTCTTGCTGCGTTCAGGCAGTATCTTAGCCCATTATACCGACCACGGGATGCTACCGCGAAGTGCTGTCATCCAGTTAGAAAACGGCCCATATACTTTTAGTCTTTTACTCGCAAGCGGCGAGCTCTGGTTGGTGGTCCTCCACTTTTTCATTCAGGCCTGCCTCGCCTTTTTGCTCATCCTTGGATTTAAAACGAGAGTCGTTCTTTTGGCGAGTTGGGTTTTGTTGCTTTCGTTGCAAATGCGAAATTCCATCATTCTTCAAGGGGAGGATGTCCTGATTCGATTGATGCTATTTTGGGGGCTCTTTCTTCCGTTAGGCGAGCGCTACTCATTGGATGCCAAACTAAAAAAATCGTCGAACCCCGACGCAGAGACCTGGTCTAACGCCTTTGTTTCCGTGGCAAGCTTCGCCTATTTGGTACAAATATTTTGGGTGTACTTTGCCGCGGGAATACAAAAAACTCATTCAAGTTGGTCAGATGGTAGCGCGGTTTGGTTGAGCTTAAAAAATGACTTTTTCTCGAGTGCTTTGGGTCGTGCATTTTGCGATCTGTGTCCCTCGCTGGTGGAGGCGCTGCCGCTTTGGGTGGTCTGGAGCGAACGCCTTCTCCCCTTTCTTCTCTTTGTCCCATTTTTATGGCGAGCGAGTCGGCTCATCGTTTTACTCGCTTTTTGCAGCATGCATATCGCCTTTCTTCTGTTGATGAACATCGGCCTGTTCCCTTGGATTTCTTTGGCGTGTTGGATTCCTTTGTTCCCATTAAGCGGTTTGCGCCAAGATGCATCCATTTCGTCAGACCCCCAGTCCACTCAGGCTCAGCCGATGAAAACCAAGTGGCCTGTACAGCTGTTGGCAGTTGCGGTGCTTTTACTGGTCATCGGATGGAATTGTAAACGCCTGTTCCAAACCCCGTTCCCTAAGGCGCTGACGCCATTGGTATATGCACCGCGCCTTGACCAGACCTGGAGTATGTTTCGCGGGGGGCCGATTGATTCTGGGTGGATATCGGTGAAGGGAATTTTAGCAAATGGCAACGAGATCGATTTTTTGCAGCGAGGCGCTCCGTATACCGAGGAAAAGCCGGCGAATGTGTACCAGACCTTTCCGATACCTCGCCACCGATGGAGCAAATTTCTCTTTAACATGAAGTCGGGGACTCGGGAAAAGTACCTCACGAATTGGGCTTCATATATGCATCGGGAATGGAATCACCGACTGGGGCACAAAGGCACGTCATTCGAGCTTGAAACCTATGATGTGGTATATCATCGCGAGCGCCTGACTCATCAAGACATCCCCATGCTTCGAAAAGACATTCTCCTTTGGAGGCATTATTCCGATACGAGCTACGCCCCAAAGTATAAGGAGATTCACATAATCGAAGATCAAATTCGGGCGGCTAAAAACAGAGAGTGGGACCCAAGCCTGGCTCCTAAACCAGTGCCCGAGCCAGAGGCGGGAGAAGGGCCAAGTCCGGAAGCAAATGTTCTAGAAGGTGACGAAGGCGCTA
>Ga0209186_1000815_pt1 | contig 24218 bp, 19 predicted proteins | sample SidtaG_FD_187426 | JGI IMG/M metagenome (GOLD analysis project Ga0209186, IMG submission 187426) | Marine algal microbial communities from Sidmouth, United Kingdom - Sidmouth_Male2 metaG (SPAdes) (version 2) | ecosystem: Host-associated > Algae > Red algae > Unclassified | place: Sidmouth...
GGCAGCGGCGGCTTGCTGGGCGGCGGCGGTTTTAGCGGCGTCTTGCAGGAAGGCGTCGCGCATCGCTTTGATGTGTTCAAGGTCTTGCGGACTCGGCGCACCTTGTCCGCCGTTGAGCAATCCGCCGAGCAAGGCGCCCAAGTCGTCAGGGGAAGGCGAGGCGGGCGTTTGCTGTCCGAAGGAAACGGTCGCGGCGGCGAGCAGCAGAGGGAGGAAAATGACGAGAATACGCTTGGATAATGAAGAGTTCATGGCGTTAAATTTTGCTATTCCGTTGCATAGAACCCAGCGGATTTAGAGAACTTTTTCTTTTGAACATTGCCTATTACGTCACCGCCCACGGATTCGGACACGCCGTCCGGAGTTCGGACATCCTACGTGCAATGCACCGCAGTGAACAGAGCTCCAACTTGAAGATCACGATTGTCTCCAACGTGTGCGCCCCCTTCTGGCTCAACCGCTTCGACGACCTGAAGGAGTTTGACTGGCACCGGCGACCCGGCAGCTTCGACATCGGCATGGTACAAGTCGACTCGGTGCGCGTCGATATTCCGGCGACCCGCGAACGTGTTCGCGACCTCTTGCAACGCCGTCCAATTTTGATCGAACAAGAGCGGGACTGGTTGCTAGGCGAAGGCATAGACTTGGTGATTTGTGATGTGCCGGCGATTCCGATTGAAGCGGCCCACTGGGCGGGCATTCGCAGCGTCGCCGTCGCGAACTTCACCTGGTCGTGGATCTATGGCGAGTTCGGTTGGGACGAGGAGATCGCCGCGTTTGAGGCAGGGTACGGCTTGGCGGATTTGTGTATCGAAACGCCTTTTGCCGGCGGACTGGAGGTGTTCCCGAACCGCGTCCAAGTGGGCCTACTGGCAAAGCCCGGCGTGAACGCGCGTTCGGAAATCGCCGAACGAACCGGCGCCGATCCCACCCTCCCCTGGGTGCTGCTGTCGTTCTCAACCCTCCGTTGGAACGCGTCCGCGCTGGCGGAGGTGGCGGCGCTGCCGAGTTATCAATTCTTCACCATCGAACCGCTCGGCTGGCCGGGGGTGGCGAACATCTTTCAGATTCCGCGCAAAGACATCCGCGTCACCGACATCTTTGCTAGCGTGGATATTGTGCTGACCAAACCGGGCTTCGGCGCGACCTCAGAATGCATTGTCAACCAGCGCCCGATGGTTTGGGTGGACCGGACCGGGTTCCGCGAAACGCCGGTGCTGGTGGCGGAGATCAAGCGGTTGCTAAAACAGGTGGAGATCGCGGCGTCCGATCTCTACGCGGGCCGACTCGGTCCGGCGCTGGCGGCGATTCAAGACGCGACCGAACCTGTAGAGGCCTTGCCGCTGGACGGCGCGGAAGTTGCCGTTCGGGCGATGGGTCTTTAGAAGACCCACTATAACTCACGCGTCGTAGGGAGGTCGGTTCAGACGGGGTGTGCCCACAGCAACCACTTCATGCGGCGCGCGGACGACCAATTCATCATTGAGCAACTGTGTTGCGGTCCGGTTGGCGTCGCGAGCAGCAGTCACCACTCCGTCGAGGACCGCGAAAATTGGTATGCCCGCGTCTTGGTATTTGAATGTCACCGGACTGGTGTCGAGGCCGCGGTGGCCGTTGTAAGATCGCCCAGCGCATTATAAATTGTGGCCAGTCCACAAATTTTTCTTGTAAAGTAATCCAGGACTTCACAAACAGCCCCATGAGAAAACTCAGAATCATCGGAAAACCCGGATCGAAATACCACGTAATCTCCCGATTCGTGGATCGGCAGTTTGCAACCGGGAACGAGGAGGCAAAAAAGATTTTTCACCACATGATGGTCTCACAAGCCGCCTTTTCGGGAGTCGAAATATTGACCTTTTGCATCATGGGCAACCACTTCCACCTCCTCGTGCGCATTCCCGAACGCCCCTCAAGTATCCCGGAACAAGAAGTAATCCGACGCCTGAGAAAAATTTGGAAACAGAGCCGGGTCGAAGAACTCATAAGGCGCTTCGAACGCATGCGTCTCATCTCCGCCGAAGGAGATGCCCTCGTCGAACAAGAACTCGACCGATTCCGTCGCCGCATGTTCGACCTGTCCCAATACGTTAAAGACCTCAAACAACGCTTCTCCACCTGGTATAATTTCACCCATAATCGGAAAGGCACTCTGTTCGAAGAACGCTTCAAAAGCGTGCTCGTCGAAGATGGACACGCCCTCAGACTAATGGCCGCATACATCGATCTCAATCCCCTGCGCGCCGGCATCGTCAAAGACCCGCTCGACTACAAATGGTGCGGGTACACCGGAGCCGTTTCCGGAAACGTAGATCGCCGCCGAGGTCTGCAAATCATCATGTCCGAGTCGAACGACCAACGACCCGCCAACGACCCCGAACGCGTCCAAGCCGAACAATGGCGAACCATCCACAAACGCTACCGCCGCTGGCTGTTCGAACGCGGCCGCGAAACCCATCACCGCGACGGCCGACAGAAAAAACGCGGCTTCTCGCGCGCCGAATCCATCGCCGCCTGGCAAAACTGGGAATCCGGCGACGCCGTCCCGCCCGCTACCCTCCTCCGCTGCAAGGCCCGCTACCTAACCGACGCAGTCGTCTGCGGCAGCAAACAATTCGTCGAACAAACCATTGCCCTGCGCCTTCCCCAACTCAAAGCCCGCCGACCAAAAGCCCATGAAGGACCCGCGGGGCTATGCACGCTGATCAACCTAAAGGGCGACCGGACCGGCTAGCTCTCATCTTTGTGGCCACCTCAAGGGCGATCATCGCCCATGGCGAGATCGTTGCGCTGCTCAAAGCCGGTCTTGCCAAGCCACAGCAAAGGTGTTTTGCCTCGACCCATGTCAGATCCGCTCACCTATAAAGACGCCGGCGTCGATACCGAACACGCCGCCGAACTCGTCAAAGACATCGCCGCCCTCCGTAAAAAAACGGAAGGATCGCGGTCCCTCTATTCCGCCTTCGGCTTGTTCGCCGCCGGCATGGACCTGAGCGACTACAAGCATCCCATCATCCTCGCCGCCTGCGACGGGGTCGGCACCAAACTCGAACTGCTGCTCAAACACGACCTGCTCGAAATCGCCGGCATCGATCTCGTCGCCATGAACGTCAACGACATCCTCACCTGCAACGGCCAGCCGCTGATGTTCCTCGACTACATCGGCGTGCCGAAACTCGACGACGAACAAATTCGCCGCCTGATCTCCGGCATGACCGACGGCCTCGCCCAATGCGATTGCCTGCTCGCCGGCGGCGAAACCGCCGAGATGCCCGGCGTCGTTCCCGAAGGCATCGTCGAACTCTCCGGCTTCGTGGTCGGCGCCGCCGAAAAAGAAGACTTGCTCGACCCCACCGAGATCAAGGTTGGTGACACCCTCATCGGCGTCCCGTCGAACGGCATCCACGCCAACGGCTTCTCGCTAGTTCGACGCGTGCTCAAACAAGTCGAACTCAGCGACGACGAGATGCACCAGTTGCTCGCGCCCACCCGCATTTACCACGCCGAAGTCAAAGCCCTGCAAGACCTCGCCCTCCGCCCCTCCGGCATGGCCCACATCACCGGCGGCGGACTGCGCGAAAACCTGCAACGCATCCTCGGCGACGACAAAGGCGCAGACCTCAGCATCCCCTACTGGGACAACGCCGCCGCGCAAAAAATCCTCGCCCCGCTCAAACTCGACGAAGCCATCCACACCTTCAACATGGGCATCGGCTGGGTCATCATCCTGCCCGCCGACCACGCCCACACCGCCCTCTCCGCCCTCCCGGAAGCATTTCAGATCGGCACCGTGACCGACAACGCCGGCCTCGTAAATGTCGAGGTCGACGCTCCGTGAGCTACAGCCACCCACCCGCAAAACTCGCGGTTCTGGTCTCCGGGCGCGGTAGCAATCTCGACGCGATCCGCCACGCGATCGAAGCCGGAAAGCTGAACGCAAAAATCCAACTGGTCATCTCCGATCAGGAGAAAGCCCCGGCGCTGATCAAAGCACTCGAAGCCGACATCCAAGCGATGTGGATTCCCTACGACCGCACGGTGCGTCGCGCGTTCGAAGATCAAGCCGCCGAACTGATCAAAACCGCCGACTGCGACCTCGTCATCCTCGGCGGCTTTATGCGCATCCTCACCAAAGTGTTCATCGACCACTTTCCCGACCGCATTCTCAACATCCACCCCTCGCTCCTGCCGAGTTTCAAAGGCATGGGAGCCCAAGGCCAAGCCATCGCCTACGGCGTGAAAATCAGCGGCTGCACCGTCCACCTCGTCAACGAACAAATGGACGCCGGACGCATCCTCGCGCAACGCGCGGTGATGGTGGAAAACGGCGATACCGAAGAGACACTCGCCGCGCGCATTCTCCCCCACGAACACGAACTCCTCCCCGAAGCCATCGACGCCTACTGGGCTTCGCTCAATTCGAAATAGGGGCTGTCGGAATCGCAGGCTCGGGCGCCGGACGCGTTCGCTTGCCGTTAAGCAAGGTGCCAAGCCACGTGTAACGCACCATCTTCTCGTAGGTCCACAACAGGAACGCGCTGATCAAAACCGTCAGCACCACGAACTTCACCAGGTGCGGCACGTTCCAACTGCGAACCAACCACTGGCCCAGCAAGACCAAGGGCAGATGCGCGATGTACAACCAGTACGACGAATCAGAGATGTAGCGCATCGCTTTGTTCTCCTTGGTAAACAACGAACGAAATAGCCCCATACAGCCGAAACACATTCCCCAAGTGAACAGAACCTGAAGTCCGGCCACCACGAACGTGTGAGAACTCGCCGGCACACGCTCCAACACAAACCCGAACAACTCGCCGCCGTGCATCAGGTCCAAACCGAGCGGGAAAATCACCAGCAGCGTCACGATCAAGGTCGGAATCCACCAACGCCCGAACCGCCCCTCGGCATCTCTGATGTCCCAGTAAAACGCGCCGAACATAAAGAAGATCCCGTAGTACAACAGGACGTGACGCTTCGGTAAAAATCCGGCCGACGTGTCCGGGCCAAACGTGGGTTCGGTCATCTGAAGTTGGGTCAGCAAGGTCAATGGCAACAGCCAAAGCAAACAGCCCGGCGCGTAAATCAACCAGCGCGGCAGATGCGCCAACTTCAGTAAATCCATCAGCAGTGCATACACGGCAAAGCCGACCACCAACCAACACAGGAACCAGAGGAACCACATGTGCGCCCAAAACGAGCCCTGACTCAAAGCCTCCCAGACCGCGCCAATGCCCGAACGCCCCTTCTTGCCAGACCCGGTCGCCCCGTCGTCAACCAGCGCAGCCTCCTCCAGATCGACACCGCTTTCGACACCACTCAGTAAACGGATCACCCGGGCCCGCCCCGCCTGCACCGCTTCCCGGTCGACCTTGATCCGCATCATATCGGTGATTAATTTGGTGATTTCCCAATGGGCCTGCGCGCTTTCGACCGGGCGCGAACGGTCGTGCCGGCGGAGTTCTGGATTTGCGCCGTGTTCCAACAGCAACTGGACCGACTCCACGCGGCCGAGAAAGGCCGCCGAGTGTAAGGCGGTGTTTCCCTCATGGTTGCCTGCGTTGGCGTCCGCCCCCTGATCCAACAGCCATGCGACGATCTCCGTTTCGCCCATCAAAGCCGCGTAGGCCAGTGGCGACATTTGCGTTTGGGCATCCACCTCCTCGAGGTCCACTCCCTCCGTCGCAAGTTGTTGCTGCACCGCCTTCAAGTCGCCGCTTCGAACCGAGGCGACCCAGCCCGCCGCCGACCCGCTGCCTGCCCCGTCCCCGGTGGTAATGGCACCGATACTCACGCCGATCACCAGCGGAATAATCGTCACCAGACAGAGCATCATCGGCAGAAAAATGCGCAGGAACCGATGACGCAGCAAGCGCCCGACACCGCGTTTGCGCCACAGCATCGCAGTGAAGAAACCGCTGATCAGAAAAAACAACGGCATGCGAAAACCATGGATCGCCGAGAACGCGATATCATAAGCCACATGCTGATTCACGTCGCGAACGATCCACCACGCCGTAGTAAACGAGAGTCCCGCATGCAGGACAATGCCGAGCAACATCGCGATGGCGCGCAGCGCGTCGAGGTCATGTCGACGCGGAATACGTTCCGGGATGCTAGGCGGCAGCGGGCCCGAGGGAACCGTTTCCGGAATCGGTTCGACGCTCATTTCGTCGGCGATTCGCTGACGCGTTCGAGTCGGCGCGCGACCGAGGCGCGCACTTTTTCATCTGGATCGTTTTCGGCAAGATGGCCGAACCAGCGCGAGACCTCAGGGTCGTCCAACATCGGCTCGAGCGTGCTCACCGCGCGCAGCCGCATCTTCGGACTTTCCGCGTCCGGCAAATACTCGAAAATTCGGTCGCGCAAACCCTCGTCGACCACCCCCTCCAAACTATCGAGCAGAAAATAGGTGGCATAATCATCCCCGCGCGACTCGTCCCAGATACCGATCAGCGCCGTCGCGACATCCGCATCGATCCGGTCCGCCTTCTTCAAATCCATCGCCGATTTGAGTCGCTCCTTGGTGCTGCGTGTCTCGTCAAAAACCCGATCGTAATCCTGCTGCAGTTTCTCCGCTTTCTTCGCGAAGTGTTCGAACACGCCGAGCTCCTCCAAATCCTTTTCCAGCAACTCGGTTTTCTGTTCGAGATCGACCAATCCCCGCACGACCTTGTTGCCGTCGACCGTACCAGCCAGCGCTCCACCCAGCTCTGCCGTCGGCGCGGCATCCGCAACGGGACCTTGCCCGAACGTCGCCGCCAACACCTCCTGCTCCGCCTGCAAACCATTGATCCGCAACTCCAAGGAATGGATGCGTTCGTGGGCCAGTTCCAGTTCGGCGAACAAGGCGGGGTTCGGAGATCCGTTGACCGTTTCCGCGGCATGGCCGGTCTGAGCTTCCTGAGCCGAAGGTGCCGTCTCGACTGGAGGACGAAACCAAACGAGAGCAAGCGCCAGCAAGGAAAGGAGGATCGCAACGAAAGAGAAGATTTTTTGCATCAAGACAGCCGGAGAAAAGGGATGGCACGAGACTAGTTCAGGTTCGGGGCTTATGGCAAGATCTTGCCATAGAGTGGCAGAACCTTGCCACACTATGGCAGACTCCTGCCACACTATGGCAAACCTTTGCCATAAGCGAAAAACCGCCCGACGAAGCTAATCGATCACCGGAAAACACGCATTGATCCGCTGTTCGAGTGCGACTCGGAACGGCTTGATGTCGCGACCGGCCGTTTGCGTGAGCATGATGCCGATCACATCCCGTTCGAAATCAATCCAACAATTGGTGCCGGACGATCCGGTGTGGCCAACCAGCAAAGCCTTGCCATCCTTGGCGGTTCGCCGGCGGAACAAACCACCGCGCGCGTTCTGACTGCGCGGCGCGGCGGATAACATCTGTTCGACCGTGTCCGCAGCGAGAAAGGCCTCGCCGTCGTGCCGGCCCTGATTGCGAATCATCAACAACCAGCGAGCCAAGTCCGGCGCGGTGGAAATGATATTGCCGCCGGATGAATTGTAGTGGTCCTTCTTCGGCACGGGGCGCCGATAGACCACCAAGTCGCCGGCTTTATCGAGTCGATAGCGGGTCGGCATCGGCGGGAGTTTTTTCAATCGCGCCTCGTCCCGGTAGGTTGTGTTGGTCATGCCCAGAGGTTGCGCAAGCGTCTCGACAACGAGCTGGTTGCGCGGCTGCTCGGTTGCGATCTCCAATACGCGCGCGGCAACATCCGTACCGATCCCGCTGTAGGCGTATTTTGTGCCGGGCGCCGCCTTGAACGGGAACTCGGCGGCCATGCGATCGACGACGTCCGACAACGGTTTGTCGCGAACCCAGCTGGCGAACCAAGGGCGTCCGCCCGGCGCGCTGTCACCGCGCAGACCGCCGGTGTGGGTGAAAAGTTCGACTAAGGTTGGGGCACGCGGGATGCGGTCGCCGGACTCGAGTTTGGCCTTGGCAAAGGCCGGCAGGGCTGCCGAAATCGGATCGGACATGTCCACCAGGCCGCGTTCCTGAAGGCGGAACGCGGTGGTGGCGAGCAGCGGCTTGCTGATCGAGGCGACGACTGCGGGCGTGTCGAGCGTGAACGGTTTTTTCGACGCGATATCGGCGAAACCAAAGCCGCGTTTGTACACTTCTTTCCCTTGATGCAGAACCAAGACGCAGCCGCCGGCCACCTGCTTTTCTTTCACGGCCTGTTCGATAATTTGATCCACCCGGCTGAAATCAGGGCGGGCCTTCTCCTGCGCGCCAGCAAGCGGAACGAGGACAAATGCGAGGCGCAGAAAGAAGCGGACGAAAATGAAATCCATTCCTCTCCCCTACTCTTTGGTCATCGCTTCATCGAGATTGAGCAAAGTGCTGGTGAGATGAAACCAGGCCGCGAGTTCGGGGGCGGACGCGGTCGGCTTGAGCACGCCTTTGGTGCCGTCGACCAACGCGGCCGCCGCTTTTTGGTCCGCGCTGAAGCGAGCGAGCTGCTCTTGGTGAACCCCGGCAAGAAACACGCGCTCCGCCGAACTGGCCGGACGCGCGAGCACGCAGGTGAAGGCGAGGTCGAGCCGCGCTGCGAGGGTGGACGCCGCGGAACCTTGTTCCGGTTCGGCGAGCACCCGTTGCGCGAGCGCGAAAGCGGCTTCAACGTACACCGGATCGTTCATCAGCGTGAGCGCTTGCAAGGGCGTGTTGGTGCGGGCGCGTTTCACCGTGCAGGCACCGCGGTCGGGCGCGTCGAAGTTGACCATGCTCGGATACGGCGCGGCGCGGCGGTAGACAATGTAGATGCCGCGGCGCCAGCGGTTGTGGTCGGTTTGCTCCACCCACTTCGGTTCGTTACGACCAACCTGACGCCAGACCTTGTCCGGCTGGAACGGCATGATCGGTTTGCCGAACATCTTCGGACTCAGCAGCCCGCTGGCGGCGAGGGCGTTGTCGCGGATGGTCTCGGCGTCGAGCCGGAAGCGTGGACCGCGGGTGAGCCAGCGGTTGTCCGGATCGGTCGCGGCGGCTTCGGGCACGATCCGCGAACTCTGCTGATAGGCATCGGAGAGCACGATGGTGCGCAGCAATTGCTTGCGGTCCCAGCCGTTTTCGACGAACTCGCGCGCCAGCCAGTCGAGCAGTTCGGGGTGGCTGGGCGGTGCCGACTGCGTGCCGAAATCCTCGAGGGTCTCGACCAGCCCGCGACCGAACAATTCGTGCCACCAACGGTTGACGGTTACCCGCGCAACCAGCGGATTGTCGGGATCCATGATCCATTGCGCCAGTCCGAGGCGGTTCGGCGGCAGCGCTGGGTCGAGCGGATGCAAGACCGCTGGCGTACCGGCTGCGACTTGCTCTTTTTTGTCGAGGTAGTTGCCGCGGTTTAAGACATGGGTCATGCGTGGCTCATCCTTTTCGACCATCACCAGCGTCGACGGCGGCGCGATCTTTTTTCGTTCGGCGTCGATCTTGGTGATCGTCGTGTTGAGTTCGGCGATGCGCGGGTTCAGGTCCCGCCACACTTTCTCGAGTTGCTTGCGTTCGGCCGCGGTCCATTTCTTTTGATCCTTATTCAGGATGGCAACGACCTTGCCGTCCAAATCGCTCAGGTTTTCGACCGACGCGGAGGTGGTCGCGGAAATTTTGACCCGACCCAGAACCCGGCCCGAGCCATAGTTTTGATCGAGGGTGAACGCCAGTTGCTCGGCGTTCACCGGCGTCGTCGTTTTGAACACCGCCCAATGCGGCTTCTTAAATTGCGGGGCGATCGCCCAGCCGGTTTTGCGATCGCCGTCGAGCGCATTGGCCACCGGCCAGCTGCCCTGAGAGAAGTCGGCCACGGCGCCATGCAGCGCAATCGACGAACCAGCGCCGTCGGCCACGGCCAGCTCGCTGAGGATGAAATTGGTGCGGGTCGAGTCGCCGCGTCCGGGACCGGTGCCGGGCAGGCTGGGATGGGTGAGCGCGTCGATCCGGAACGCGCGAATGCCCTCGATCTCGTTATTGAACGTATACGTGTGCACCACCCTTTGCGGCACCGGACCGCCGAGCAGAATCGAGCCGTCATCGAGCACCTTGTGCGTGTCTTTGCCGTTGCTCTTGAACGAAACCAGATCGAGCGCCTGCCAGCTTGGCGCGCTGCCCTTTTTCTTGAACGAGGCGACCCAACCCTCGAAACCCGGACGCGGGTTCTTGGTCAGCGCCGTGCGTTCGGCGATCAGCGTAGCGCGTTCGGCGTCGAACGCGGCCTTGCGTGCGGCGGACGCGGCTGGCAGCGGTAAATCCATTTTCGGTCCGTAAAAATCAAAGCTCACGCCTTTGCCGCTCGGGTTGCGAACCTCGATCGGCGTGTTGTTGAAGTAGGCGAGCATCTTGTAATAGTCGGCCTGTGGCAGCGGATCGTACTTGTGGTCGTGGCACTGCGAACACTCGAGCGTGAGTCCGAGCCAGACCGTCGCGGTGGTGTTCACCCGGTCGAAGACCTGGTTCATCCGGTTCTCCTCCGGGTGCACGCCGGCTTCGACATTGCAAGTAACGGTGCGGTGGAAACCGGTGGCGATTTTCTGCGCCACGCTCGAACCCGGCAGCAAGTCCCCGGCCAATTGCTCGGTGGTGAACTGATCGAAGGGCAGATTGTCGTTCATCGCCTGAATCACCCAATCACGGAACGCCCAGGAGTCGCGCAGCTGGTCGGCTTGGAAGCCGTTCGAGTCGGCGTAGCGCGCAAGATCCAGCCACGGACGCGCCCAACGCTCGCCGAAGTGCGGACTCGCCAGCAAGCGGTCGACCAGGCGTTCGGTGGCGTGCGGACTCTCATCGGCGAGGTAGTCCGCCACCTGCGCCGGACTCGGCGGCAAGCCGTTGAGATCCAGACTGAGCCGGCGAATCAAAGTACGCCGATCGGCCGGCGCGGACGCGGCGCGGTCGGTGTGTTCGGTTCGGCGCGCGTTGACGAAGTCATCGATACTCTTGCCGGGTTCGCGAACCGGCGCAACGAAGGCCCAATGTTTTTGGTAGGCGGCGCCTTCATCGATCCATTGCTTCAACAAACGCTTTTGCTGCTTGGTAAGAACGCGTTCGGAGTCGGGCGGCGGCATGATCTCGTCCGGATCGCGGCTGTGAATGCGCGCGGCGAACTCCCCGGAGCCGAGCACGTCCTGCGCACCCTCCGCGGTATCGAGCCGCAGCTTGGCTTTACGGTCGGCCGCGTCCGGCCCGTGGCAGTGCAGGCAGTTCTCGCCAAGGATCGGACGGATGTCACGATTGAAATCCACTTCCGCCAACCCGAACGCAGGCAGCAGAACCAAGAACACAAAGAAGCAAGGAACGCGCATGACCGATGCTACTACGCTGCGGGGCTACTTGGCCAGCGGCGTGATGACGATATTGCGGAACGCCACCGGGCCGTGGTCGCCTTGGAACATGATCGGTCCGGTGGCGGCTTCCTTGCCGGTAACCCCGGCGGGCGTCGGGCCTTTCATTTCGACGTTTTCATGTAGGGTCTCGCCGTTGAGTTTGACGCTGAGGAACGTCGCGTTCGCGGTCTTCTTGCCGCCCGCGTCGAACGCGGGCGCTTGAAATTCGATCACATACTTCTGCCACTCGCCGGGCTTTTTGCAGGCGTTGGTTCGGGGCGGGGCCGCGCCCAGGCCGCCCCCGGCGCGGGATCGGCGGACACCCACCGCATCTTCCCGCAACACCGCAACGCTGTCGAAAATTACTTCGACCGATACTGCACGTAAAGTAGCGCACTCTAAAGGTAGCGCACGCTTCCAGCGGGTGTCGGTACGCGGGCTTCTAGCCCGCAGTTCAATGTGCGTCATGACTGCGGGGTAGAACCCCGCGTACCGACACCGCCTAGAAGACGGCGCTACCAAGCGCACATCCTACTTGCCGAACGCCTTCCACCAGCCGTCGACGCTCGCCTTGTCGGCGGTGCCGTTGCTGCGATTGAGGCCCCCCCGAGATTGTGGCGGACCTTGTTCGGGGTTTGACCGTTCGCTTTGGGATTACAGTGCTTCATAATGAAACATTAAGCATCAACTATTGATGTCAAGAGGCATCAAATTTCTGACTGGGTCGAACTCAATCCGCGAACAGGTCTGCGGCAGTCACTTCGTTCGACACGACCTCGCCGCTCCATTGGTTTTCAAACAATCCATCCACCGTGATCATGGTGACGAAGAGTGCTTTCCGGGTCTTGCTGACGCGGCGCAGCACCTCACTTTTGTTGCGTAAATTGCGCGCGCCGGCCGCGTCGATCACGTGCTCGCCCTGGCCAAATTTCATTTCGCAAACATTCATACAATCGTCGGCGCGATCGATCAACAGGTCGATTTCCGCTCCCGGCTCGTTTTTGGTTCCGGTCCGCTTCCACGGCGCGCTGCTGGTGGAGACCGAACGAATTCCCAGCGCCTGTTTGATTTGGGCCATATGCTGAAAACAAACCGTCTCGAACGCCAAGCCAGACCAAGCCAGCCAGGCCGCTCCCTGTGATGCCTGGAGCCAATCGAATTCCGGACCGGCGCTACGAATCCAGTGGAGATAGAATAACGTGTAGCCGTCTTTCAGCACATAGACTGGCTTCGACTTTTTTGCCCGACCAAAACTCAGGGGCGTGAAACTGCCAATGAAGCCAGAGGCCTCCAACTCCCACAGCACATTGGTGAACGCCCCCCCGCTCGGCAGGCCGGTCTCTTTGATCAACTGGTCGCGGGTCATGCCTCGACGCCTCCCCGCCAAGGCTTCGACGACTTTGTGATGCCGCTCCGCCTGTTCAAACAGAGAGTAGTAGAGGTGGCGGTATTCATCCTGTAGCAGACCGCCGGTTTGGAAACAGGACGCCTCGATGTTCTGCTTCGCCGACATGCCTGGCCGTACTTCCTTGAGGTAGTGCGGGATGCCACCGAACACCATATAGATCTCAATGATCTGACGCAGACTTAACGTCACCCCGCGACTCTCAAGGAACGCTTTGGTTTCGGCCAAGGTGAACGCCTCTATTTGAATCCGTCGAGTCACCCGATTGTACAAGCCGCCTTTGTTGCGAATCACCCGTTCGATCATCCACGACGCCGCCGAACCGCAAATAATTACCTTCACGTTGGCGTGCTTGGAAGCCCAGTCGTTCCAAAAAAAGTCGAAGGCCGGCATGAAGCGCGAACGAGGCGATGCCAGCCAAGGAAGCTCATCGAAAAACAGAACCACTCGTTCGTCGTTGGCAACCTTCGCCTGGAGAAGCGTCGTGAGTTTTTGGAAGGCTGACTGCCAGTCCTTTGCCGCGGCTGGAGCGGTCGGATGGTTGGCCGGGGAGGCGTCCGTGGATTGAACAGGCTCGACCAATGCCTGAACACCGTTCGAGAAATTGACCAGCTGCTCCCGCAAACTCGCCCCCTTCACACCGGTCATCGAAAAGGTCAGGCAATCTCGAGTCTCCTCCGTCACCAAGAAGGTCTTCCCCACACGCCTGCGCCCGGTGATCGCCACCAGTTCGGGTTCGGCGGAATCGAGGGCCTCCCGTAAAATTTGTCGTTCTCGATGTCGTCCGATGAAGTTCATGAACCACTTTGTATAGCCAAAAAGCGTAGTTCAATGCATTTTTTGGCTATTTATAGCTATATTTAGCCAAAACGCGTCATATTAACCACGTTTTGGCTACATATAAACGCGATCCCCTGATTGCCGCCTAAGCCGCTCACCGTTCGATCTCCGCCTTGAACGCGGTCAGGCGTTCGTCCTCCGGCTTTAAAACCTAGGCTTTCTCCACCACCTGCAAGGCCGGTTCCGAACGACCGGCAGCCCAGTAGGCCTCGGCGGTCTTGCGCAGGATCCACACCATCTTGGTGTTTAACTTTATCTCCAATTCCATGAACCGAAGTCCGTCTTCGGACCGGCCGTCGTCGATCAAACGCTGGGCCATTTTCATCCTAGTGCCGCCCCGGGACGCGCGCTTTACGCGCCTCCTCGAACCAGGCCGCCGCCGCCTCGGCGCCCTGCAACTTGACCATCGCGTACAAGCGTTGATCCTGCGAAGGACGCGGCTTGGGCGGCAGGCGGCACGGCTGATCGGTGACCTCATGGCTCAACTCGGCGCTCAGATTCATCACCGAACGCCACACGTCTGACCTGCCCTGCGCATCTATCAACATGCACATTTATCGTGTCGGAATTACGCGGTCGATTGAGCGCGGCGCGAAGAATGCCCCCTGACCCGTTCTCAGATTTGTGCTTGGACAACATGCACCATGATTTACCCCGTCCCCTCTTTCAACCTGCTTGAACACCCTGTGTGGTTCATGCTGCTGCTGCTCGTCCCGATGGCGTTCATGCTGTTTTCGATTTGTATGGCAGTACTCGCCGTGCGGCGGCTTCAGGAAGAGCGGCCAAAGGCGTGCGTCCTTTTGTTCCTTCTGGCCGCATCGCCATGGCCATTTTTCATTGCGGCCGTGGCAGCGATTATCCGGTCGACAATGGACGGTGGCGTTTAGTCCACCGCGATCAAATCGAGCGAGATGTCGTGGGCTTTGACCGAGTGGGTGAGCGCGCCAACTGAAATCGCGTCGACGCCGGTCTTGGCGATCTCGCTGATGGTGTCGAGGGTGACGCCGCCACTGGCTTCGGTGAGGCATTTGTCTTTGCAGATCTCGACGCAGGTGCGCAGTTGTTCGTTGGTCATGTTGTCGAGCAGGATCCAGTCGGGCTCGGCTTTCACCAGTTCGCGAACTTGCTCGATCGTGTCCGCTTCGGACTCGATCACCAGGTCCGGATTCTTCTTCCGGCATTCGCGCACCGCGTCCGGCAGATTGTTGCCTTCGGTCCAGAACGCGACGTGGTTGTCCTTGATCATCACCCGGTCGTACAGCCCCATGCGATGGTTGGTGCCACCGCCGCAGGCGACCGCGTGCTTGTCGAGTTCGCGATAGGCGGGGAGCGTTTTGCGGGTGTCGAGCACCATGGCTTTGGTGCCTTTGACCGCCTCGACATACTTGCTGGTGTAGGTGGCGATGCCGACGAAGCGTTGAATGAAATTGAGCGCGGTGCGTTCGGCGGTGAGCAGGCTGCGGATCGAGCCGCGGATGCGCATGAGTTCGGTGTTGGTGTCGAAGGGTTCGCCGTCGGCGAGCAGGATCTCCGGTTCGAGTTCGGGATTGAACGCGGTGAACACGGCGGCGGCGATCTCGCCACCGGCCATAAAGCCGGGACTGCGCGGCACCATGATCGCCTCGCCTTGCACGGCGGGGTCGATGAGAGAGTTGGACGTTGCGTCACCGCGTTCGCGGAGATCTTCTTCGATGGCCAATTTAATTAAAGGATGAATGTCGCTCATGGGAGGAAAGTAGGTGGTATCTAGTAGGCAATAGTGAGGGAACGCAAGGTGGCTGCATTTTTGTCGATGAGAACCTAGAGCGTGGCGCGGGTTTCGCAAGCCTTCCATTTCTCCGAACTCAAGGCGGGAACACTAGCTGGCTCGCGCGGAAATTCTGAAAAATCTTAATTTCGACGAGTTAAAACCCGTCGGTACAAACACAGGTTGAAACCGATGTTACAGCGGGGGGCGGCGCCCCGCATGTAGCGCGGGCTTTAGCCCGCGTTTGGACGGCGGGCTAAAGCCCGCAGACTCCGCCGAAGCGAAGGCGACTTCGGACAAAAGTTGTAGCTGTTGTTTAACGTTGGCTGCATCTTTCTCTGCCCACCCGCCACCTTCCACCTCCCCCCCATCTTCAGCGCGAAGCGCTACATCATCGCACAACTGCGCGCGAAGCGCGGGGCCAGGCGCGACTTGAGCAGAGTTTTGACGACGTGCTGACGCAACCCGAGACTACGCCCGGGACGGCCGAGGCGCATATTCATTTCGGCCTGACGAATGGCTCGACGGGCTTTGCGCCGCCGAACGCGGGCGTAACGATCCAAGGCGCTATCGCGGGTTGCAGGCTCGGACGCGAGCGCCTCGGCAAGGTGAACCGCGTCCTGCCAGCCGAGGTTCATACCGAGTCCGCCGATGGGGGTGAGGACGTGGGCGGCGTCACCACAAAGGACCAGTCGACCCGCACGGAAGTGGTTGGCGAGATAATGATGCACGCGGAACGAACTGACCATGGTGTTGGTCGCCGGATCGGGTTGCTCGCCGATGCGTTGGCTGATCCGTTCGGTGATGTCGGCGACGGTCGGCTGTTCGAGGTGTTCGTCGACCCAAACAACGTAGCGGCGCATCTTGCCGGGCAGCGGAAAACTTTCGACCAGGCCGCGGCTGCACAAGTAGATGCCGGCGCGCGGGCCGATCGGGGTGCAATCGGCGAAGTCGCCCATCAGAAAAGTGTCGGGATAGGCGGCGCCGGGAAAGTGGAGACCGGCGGCTTCGCGCAGTTCGCTGCGCCAGCCGTCGCAGGCGACGACCACATCGGCGTCGAGTTCGGCGGCGTCGCGGATGTGCGCGCCGTGGCTGATGCAACCGGGGGCGCGGCGCAGCAGTTCGCGTTCGAGGATGGCTTCGGTTCGGGCTTGGGGCAGCGTGAGAATGAACGGAAACTCGCCGGGCAGCCGGCCGAAGGACAGGACGCCGAGCGGGCTACGGTTGGCGTGGGCCACCCCCGCCACGACGCGGACGCCTTCCTCCAGAAACGTGCGGTCGACGCCGAGTTCGCGGAACGCGGCCAAGGACGGCGGATGGATCCCGATGGCGCGGCTATAGGATTCGTCGCGCTGGCTCCGGCGTTCGTAGACGTGGAACGACACGCCGCGCGCGTGTAGTCCAAGCGCCAGCAACAAGCCCACCGGACCGCCGCCGACAATCGCGACGGTGGGTCGGCGGTCAGGCAACGGATGCTCTGCAATGAGCAGGTCGCGACCGTTCGCGAGATCCGAACGAGGTTGGTTCATCGAGCGGACTCCGCGATCGTCGGGCTCGTGTTTGCTTCTCTCAACGGGACCGAACCCACCTCGAACTCGGCCCAAAGCCGGTACGGCCAACGCCGCCGCACCTGCCAGCGCGGACCGAGCAGCGTGGCGAGTTCGGACTGACGAAAACTGCGACGCAGCGACAGGCTCCCGTCCGGAATGATAAACGAACCAGGAAACACGGGGCGCATCAGTTGCAAGCCGACCCAAGCGATGCGGGCGCGTTCGAGGTCGTTGTGCAGCACCAGCGTGGTGGCGATGCGTTCGGAGTCGGCACGAAAGCGCTGCAACTCTTCGGGGTTAAGATGGTGAAGCACGTGATTGGAAATCACCACATCGAAGCGGCGGCCTTGTTCGAGCAAGGCGCCGAGCGTGGCTTGAACGCGTTCGATGCTGGCCGGAAACTCGGACCGATTCTGCATAAAGGCGAACGCGCGCGGATCCGGGTCGGCGGCGGTGATCGCGAGTTCGAGCTGGTCGCGTTTGGCCCAGTTGGCAAAGGCGAGCGCGACGTCGCCGCCGCCGCAACCGATGTCGAGCAGACGCAAAGGCTCCCCTGCCCTGCCGCCAATTTTACCGTCCAAGATCAGCGGTCGAACGCGCTCCACATACACCCGCCGCCAACCGGCAACACAGCGGTTCATCAGACCAAACTGAACGTAAGTCCGGCGCAGGCGTTCGGGATCGCAGTCGGGCCGGTCCATGGCTTCGACGAGATCGGGACGGCGTTGTTGCATCGAGTTCATTCGGCAGCGCAAGGCGAGGAGATCGAAAAACGGGCGACCTCGACCGTGAGGCCAGGACCGAACGCGAGCGCGGCCACCGAACCCGGTTCGGGGCGGGCGGCGAGCAGGCGCGCCAGCACAAATAGAATCGTCGCGCTGCTCATATTGCCGAACTCACGCAACACCGCGCGCGAATGGCGCATCGCGGCGTCGGGCAGGTCGAGTCCGTCCTGCACATGATCGACAATCGCGCGTCCGCCCGGATGCACCGCCCAATGGCGGATCTCGTCAAGGGGCAGCTCAAGGTTGGTGGCGAGTAGTTCGCGGATGGACGCGCCGAGCACCCGCGGCACATAACTGGACAGCACCATATCGAAGCCCTCGTCGCCAATGCTCCAGGCCATATCGCCGGCGGTGTCGGGAACAACCGCGGTGGCGAAGTGGTCGAGTTCGAGCACCGGCGCGTCCCCGGACGGCGCGCGCGAACTCACCAACGCCGCGGCGCAACCGTCGGCGAACAGCGACGCGCTGAGCAACTGGTCCGGCCGGGTTCCGGGTTTGAGATGCAAGGTGCACAGTTCGATGCAGACGACCAGGACCAAGCAGGGTTCGGCGGCGTGGGCGCGGCAAATATCGGAGGCCGTTCGCAGCGCCGGGAAGGCGGCACAGCAGCCCATGAATCCGATGTGGGTTCGTTTCACGGAGGGGTCGAGTCCGAGCGCGTCGATCAACTGCAAGTCGATGCCCGGGGCCGAAAAGCCGGTGCAGGAAACGGTGACTAAGTGGGTCACTTCGGACACTTGAAAATCCTCTCCGGCGAACAACTCGGCGGCAACTCGCGGCGCCAGTTCGCGGCACTCGGCGATGTAGCGCTCGTTGCGTTCGCCGGTGCTTGGAACGTCATCTTGCGGCCGGAGCCCGAGCGCGTTGCCGGCTGTGCTATTGGCCGACGGTGCCGCTTGAAAATCGGGCAAGGCGCTGTGCCGGGTGGCAATTCCCGAACGGTCGTAGACGAGTTGAATCAGCTTGTGACTGCGCCGGTCCTCCGACCCCAAACGCGCCAGCATCCAATCGCGGATCTCCGATTGTTCGTAGCTGTGCTGGGGGACGCCGGTGGCGATGCGATGGATGCGGGGCATGAGTCTCCGGTGGGTAATCGGGCAGATGGCAAGAACCTACCCAAGAAACACGCGAAATGTTGAATCGTCTGCAAATGAATACTCTCGGCGATGCTCGTTTGAGCTCGCTTGATGCGCCAGGCCTCTTGGGAAGGCCGCTGCGGGGAGGCAAAAGAATGTGGGGCAATGGAATGGTGGCTTAGTTCGGCTTGGCCGGTGAAGAGATTCCGCGTCCCTCCGCGTTTTTCCGCGGTCAAAGCAGCTACTCGATCATGCTCTGCCGAACGGTCTCCAAGCGCTCGCGCAATCGCTGAACTCGCGCCGCTTCTTTTTCTTCTCCGGCAATGTTCACGTTCTCATCCGCATCCGTCCGGTGGTTGTACAGCATGGGAATCGGCGCTCCGGCCTTTTGGGTATAGTCGGTGAAGCGGTAGTGGTTGTTGCGGACACTGTCGCCGTTTTTATAGCGGCTGATCGCGACACTCTTGCCGGGTGTGTCGGGATCCTTGAGTTGCGCAACGAAGCTTTTGCCCTGCAGGTGCTCGGGCAGGGGCAGGTCGGCGAGGGCACAGAGCGTCGGATAAATATCGATGAACTCGGTCAGCGCCGGAACTCGACCACCGGCTTTAGAGACGCCCGGCGCACGCACGATCAGCGGCGCGTGCAACGAGGTTTCAAAGCAACTGTGTTTGCACCACAGCGTGTGTTCGCCGAGGTTCCAGCCATGGTCGCCCCAGACGATGACGATGGTGTTGTCGGCGAGTTCGAGGCGGTCGAGTTCGGCGAGCAGTTTGCCGATCTGTGCATCGATGAAACTCACGCAGGCGTAGTAGCCGTGGATCATGTCATTGGCCATCGCGTCGGACACCGGACCGTTTTCCGGGACCGTCGCATACTTGCGCAGTTCGCCCGAACTGTGGAGCGCGTCGGGCGGCACGTTTTCGGGCGGATGGTAGTTGTCGGGCAGGTCGATGGTCGCCGGGTTATAGAGGTCCCAGTATTTTTTCGGCGCGACAAAAGGGAGGTGGGGTTTCACAAATCCGACCGCGAGAAAGAACGGCGTATCGCCCTCCTTAAACGCCTGCAATTCGCCCAGCGCCTTGGCCGCCGTGTCACCATCCGCATACTCCGCCTCCGCGACCTCGGCGGACTCGGTGGGCGGACCGCGGTTGTGCTTGCTTTGCTTGGCCAGGTCATAGCTCGCCGACAGTTTGAACACCGAGGCCTTGCTTTTCCACGGCGGCTTGGACCAGCCCTTCACATTGTCAGAAACCGTGTGGAACACCTTGCCCAAGGAAACCGTTTCGTAGCCCTGCCGCTTGAAGTGCGTGTTGAGCGTGACGATTCCCGGCGCATCGTCCGCCGCAACAGTTTTGTGGCTGGTAAACCGGTCCGGCTTCGGACGCAGTCCGGTCATCAGGCTGGCGCGCGACGCGCCGCAGGTCGGCACCATGCAGTAGGCGCGTTCGAACAAGGTGCCGCTGGCCGCGAGCCGGTCGAGGTTCGGCGAGTGGATGTGCGTCCGGCCGTAGCAATGCAGTTCGGGGCGAAGATCATCGACCGCGATGAACAGCACGTTCGGTTTCTCAGCGAAGGTGGGCGCGAGCAGGGGCAGCAGGAGGAGTGCAAGGGGCAGCATTCGGAACATGGCCAGAGTTTAGTGAAGTGAAGCGCGCAGGCAAGCTTGCGCGATCGCCGTCCGGCGCAAACAGGTAGGTAACGCCGAATTCATTCGGCGTTCGTCGTGGCGGAATTCATTCCGGTCACACGTAGTTCGAAGGGCCTGTCCTTCTCATCGATCTGCGGAGACTAAAAAGGGGAATTTCAACTACCCCCTAAATCAAAAATCAAATCTCAACACTCAATAATCTACAATCAAACCGCACCACAACAAAGGTCCTCCAGCCGAAGTGATCACCGACCGGCGTCGTAGGTAACGCCGAATTCATTCGGCGTTCGTCGTGGCGGAATTCATTCCGGCCACACGTAGTTCGAAGGGCCTGTCCTTCTCATCGATCTGCGGAGACTAAAAAGGGGAATTTCAACTACCCCCTAAATCAAAAATCAAATCTCAACACTCAATAATCTACAATCAAACCGTACCACAACAAAGGTCCTCCAGCCGAAGTGATCACCGACCGGCGTCCTAGGTAACGCCGAATTCATTCGGCGTTCGTCGTGGCGGAATTCATTCCGGTCACACGTAGTTTGAAGGGCCTCTTTCCATCGATCTGCGGAGACTAAAAAGGGGAATTACAACTCCCCCCAAATCAAAAATCAAATCTCAACACTCAATAATCTACAATCAAACCGCACCACAACAAAGGTCCTACAGAAAAACCCCGCCCGAACACCATCCACCACGCCCGACCATCACGCACCACCACCACCACTTCCACCACCACCACCACACCACCACCTCCCCCCCGATCTTTCATCTTCCGTCTTCCTATTTACTCGACGACAAACGCTTTGCATCCGATAGCTTGGCCATGCCAAACATCCTTCCCATCCTGTTCTCGCTTGCGCTTTTGCTGTCGTCCGCTCCAAAACTGTCCGCCCAAGCACAGCCGCAAAAACGTCCGACCCCGAACATCAACCCGGACACGCCCCTGCCTTACGACCCGGCCGTCACCATCGGATCGCTGCACAACGGCATGCGCTACTACATCCGCGAGAACGCCAAACCGGAGAACCGCCTCGAACTCCGGCTCGTCGTCGAAGCCGGATCGGTGCTCGAAGACGACGACCAACAAGGTCTCGCCCACTATCTCGAACACATGGCCTTCAACGGCACCAAGAATTACAAGAAACAAGAGCTGGTCGACTTCCTCGAATCGATCGGCATGGGCTTCGGTTCGCACCTCAACGCCTACACCTCGTTCGACGAGACCGTGTACATGCTGCAAGTCCCGACCGAAGACCCGGCGGTGGTCAAACAGTCGTTCCAGATCCTCGAAGACTGGGCCCACCAAATCACCCTCGACGACGAGGAGATCGAAAAAGAACGCGGCGTGATCATCGAGGAATGGCGCGGTCGCCGCGGTGCCAGCCAGCGGATCCAAGAACAACAACTGCCGGTGCTGCTGCACGGTTCGAAGTACGCCACCCGCCTGCCGATCGGTAAGAAGAAGGTGCTCGAAACCTTCGAGTTCGACCGGATGCGCGACTTCTACAACGACTGGTACCGCCCCGACCTGATGTCCATCATCGCCGTCGGCACGCTCGACAAGGACACCGTCGAGGCGATGATCCACGAGCAGTTCGGCGACCTCCCCCGCCCCGTCGGCAAACCCGAACGCACCCGCTTTCAAGTCCCCGAACACGAAGAAACCCTCGCGATCATGGTCACCGATCCCGAGACCAGTTCGTCCAGCGTCGACCTCATCTTCAAGCACCCCGGCGAAACCGTGAAAACCTACGGCGACTACCGTCGCAGCATCAGCGAAAGCATAGCGTTCAACATTCTCAACCAACGCCTCGCCGAACTCACGCAACAAGCCGACCCGCCCTTCCTCGGTGCCGGCGCCTTCAACCAAAACTTCGTCCCGTCGCGCAAATTTATCGGCTTCAGCGCCAACGTCAAAGAAGGCGGCCACGTCAAAGGCCTCGACGCCGTGCTCACCGAAGTCGAACGCGCCCGCCGCCACGGCTTCACCAAAGGCGAACTCGACCGGCAAAAAACCAACATGCTGCGTAGCATCGAACAAGGCTACCGCGAACGCGACAAGAACCGCTCGCGCACCTATGCCCAACGCTATATCAAAACCGCAACCGAAGGCAGCGTCTCGGTCGGCATCGAGAAAGCCAAGGAACTCTACGAGCAGATTATCCCGACCATCCAACTCAAGGACATCAACGCCCTCGTCGACGATTGGATCACCGATGACAACCGCGTGATCTCCGCCGACGGACCCGAAAAGGAAGGCGTCGACCTGCCCTCCGAAAAGGAACTGCTCAACCTGCTCGACGTCGTCGCCAAACGCGACATCGCCCCCTACGAGGAAAATCTGGCCGACGCGCCACTGGTCAAGAAAGCGCCACCCGCCGGCAAAATCGTCAAACGCGAAACCCGCGACGACATCGGCACCACCACCTGGACGCTCAGCAATGGCGCACGCGTTACCTACAAAGTCACTGACTTCAAAGCCGACGAAATCCGCTTCACCGCGTTCAGCGAAGGCGGCAGTTCGCTCGCCGAAGACGATAACTACGAGTCCGCCTCGATGGCCTCAAGCATGGCGCAAATCGGCGGCGTGTCCGACTACTCGCGGATCGACCTCGGCAAAAAACTCGCCGGCAAAGTCGCCTCCGCCTCGCCCTACATCAGCGGCAGCTACGAAGGCTTTTCCGGCTCCTGCTCGCCCCAAGACTTCGAACTGATGTTCGAACTGATGACCGCCTACCGCAACCATCCGCGCAAAGACGACGAGGCCTTCGCCTCGCTCCAGACACGCCAACTCGCCGGCCTAGAAAACCGCCTCGCCCAACCCACCGCCGTGTTCAGCGACGAAGTCACCCGCATCCTCGGACAAAATCATCCGCGCCGCCAACCACCCAGCGCCGAACGCGTGAAGAAAGTCAAACTCGACCCCGCCCTCGCCTTCTACAAAGAACGCTTCGCCAACCCCGGCGGCTTCTCCTACATCTTCGTCGGCAACCTCGACCCCAAACAACTCGAAGCCCTCGTGGTCAAATATCTCGGCGGCGGCGAACCCGACACCGAAACCTGGCGCGACGAGGGCGTTCGCCGTCCGTTCGGCGCCGTCAGCAAAACCGTGAAGATGGGCCTCGAGGAAAAAGCCCAAGTCTACCTCATGTGGTGGGGCGAGTTCGACTGGGGCTACCCCAACCGCCACGCGCTGAGTTCGATGGCGGCCGTGCTCAACATCAAACTGCGCGAACGCATCCGCGAGGAACTCGGCGGCACCTACTCGATCAGCGCCTCTGGCAGTTCGTCGCGTATCCCCAACCCGCGCTACTCGATCAACGTCGGCTTCGGCTGCAAACCCGAAGAAGTCGACACGCTCATCGCCGCCGTGATGGAAGAAATCGAAGCGATGAAAACCAAGCCAGTCGAGCAATCCTACGTCGACAAAATCAAAGAGAAGCAGATCCGCGCCCACGAAGTGAACCTCAAAGAAAATAACTTTTGGCTCAGCCAGCTCTCGTTCGCCGAACGCCACACCGAAGACCCGTCCATCATCCTGCAACAGCCCGGCTTCTCCAAGGCGCTCACCGCCGAAGCGATCCAGAAAGCCGCGAAGAAATACTTCGCCACCGAAAACACCGGCACGTTCCTGCTGCTGCCCGAAGACACGCCGAAAGAAGAGGCGTCCGACAAATAAAGCGCGTCTGCAAAACGTCAAAAACGTGTAGCACGGATTTTTAATCCGTGTCCGTGGGACGGAATTGCATTCCGTCGGGAACAACGACGACCTTACGTTCTTTTCCACAGCTTAAGACCATGACAAAATTCCGCCCCTGCATCGACCTGCA